>FYBJ01000169.1_pt1 | contig 59987 bp, 57 predicted proteins | sample 1134611 | NCBI WGS metagenome assembly FYBJ01 (sample SAMEA104116008, study PRJEB20421) | marine metagenome | isolation source: marine
ACGTAAATTCAGTGTAGCCAACCGTTCCCGCAAACGCGTCTGCTCTGCAAACGCCCCTTCTGGGTCTTCATCAAACCGCGCCTTTGCAGCCTCGAGGGCAGACAAGAGCGCCGGCCTCTCGACCAGTAACGCAACGGCTTCAGCCAATTCCTCGCGCGCATCTACCGGGTCGGTGCTTTCTCGCAGGAAAGCGTATCGTTTGTTATCCGGTGGGGCAGGAAGGCCTTGTGCGCCTGATATGGCGACTTGCCCGTGCGAATCAAGCGTTTCTGACAGTTCAAGCAAGCTTTCGACAGTTTCTGTCATTTTTGCATCATTCTGTGCGAGTTTACCCAAGGCCTCGGTGTGCCGGATAATTTCGCTTGGATGTTGCAAAAGCCCATGGATGACCGCGCGCGTAAACTCGTCCCGCGCGCCGCCCGACAGCGCGTGTTGCAGCTTGGAGGCGGCATCGCTGGAAAGGCGGGGGGTGGGCTGCCAGGTCGAACGGGAGCCAGGCTTCCAATTACGTTTAGGGCGTGGTGGAAAAGCGAAATTGGAAAAACGCTCCAGCAATTCACGTTTGTAAAGCGCGCGAATATCGGCATGCTGGATCGTATCGACATGCTCCAGCAAACGTGCCTTCAAGCCGGCCTTGTCTTCTGGCGTACCGAGTTCCTGCGCGTCGCGCTCAAAAATCCACAGGGTGTCGAGCAGGCTGGCCGGGCTCGCGAGAAGTTTTTCAAGCGCACCCGCGCCCTGTTTTTTAATCAGATCATCCGGATCGAGCCCGGCGGGCAGGCGCACAATCGACAATGTCTTTCCGGGTTGCAGCATCGGCAAAGCGCGTCCGATCGCTCGCATCGCCGCACGCCGCCCGGCATTGTCACCATCGAAACACAAAATTGGCGCATCGACCAAGCGCCATAACAAGGTCAGCTGGTTTTCCGTTAGCGCGGTGCCGAGGGGCGCCACCGCATCGGCAATGCCCGCATTGGCCAGCGCGATGACATCCATATAGCCTTCAACCACGACCAAACGATTGGTCTGGCGGCTAGCGGGCCCTGCGCGGTGCAGATTGTAAAGCGTGCGGCCCTTGTCAAACAGCGGTGTATCGGGCGAGTTTAGGTACTTCGCCATGCCATCGCGCGACTCAAGAGTGCGCCCGCCGAATGCGATCACGCGCCCGCGTTGATCCTGTATGGGCAGCATCAACCGGTCACGAAAGCGGTCATAGGGTGCCTTGTCTTCAACACTGATCTGCATTCCGCTTTCGACCAACATTGCGTCATCGAAGTCGGACAATGCGCTTTTCAGGGCGATTTTGCTGTCTGGCGCATAGCCGAAGCCGAATTCTTCGACGATACGGCGGCTGAAACCTCTTGTGCGCAGATATTCGCGAGCGCTCTCTCCGTCCGGCCCATGCAGATTGGCGGCAAACCACTTCTGTGCCGCTTCCGTCACATCGACCAGACCGGCCCGCTTCTCCGCGCGTTTCGCGGCCACAGGATCGGGGGCCGGAACCTCCATCCCTGCCTGCGCAGCCAGTTCCTTGATCGCGTCAATAAAGGGCAGCCCGCGCTGGTCGGTCATCCATGAAATGACATCACCATGCGCGCCGCAGCCGAAGCAGTGATAGAAACCCTTCTGATCATTGACCGTGAAGCTGGGCGTCTTCTCATTGTGGAACGGGCAGCAAGCCTTCCACTCACGCCCCGCACGTTGCAGCTTGGTCGTCCGCATGATGACGGAAGACAGCGTCACACGTGCGCGCAGTTCATCCTTCCATTGCGGGGTTATCGACATAGGTTACCAATGCGCGGGTTGCGCGCCATGTTCAAGCGTCGGCTGTGGACCAGCCTGTGCCAATCTCAAGAAAGCGCGGCTTTTACCAATCCGCTGGCGAGCCCCATGTCGAGTTCTGCACCGTGGCGCTTCTTCAGCTCGCCCATGACGCGGCCCATATCCTTGATCGATTCGGCGCCGACGTCCGCCTTCACCGCTTCGATTGCGGCCTTGGTCGCGGCCTCGTCCATCATCGCAGGCAGAAATTCCTCGATCACTGCCAGCTCAGCGCGCTCCTGATCCGCCAGTTCCTTGCGCCCGCCATCATCATACATCTGGATTGATTCCTTGCGCTGCTTCGCCATCTTCTGCAGCACTTCGGTCACCAGCTCATCGTCATTATCCGGCGCCTTTCCGGTACGCGCTTCGATATCGCGATCCTTGATCTTGGCGGCTATCAGGCGAAGCGCGGCGGTGCGATCCTTCTCACCTGCCTTCATGGCAGTGATGGTGGCGGCCTTGATGTCATCGCGCAGTTTCGCTTCGGGCATTTGATTGTCTTTCTTGTGGATGGATTCGTATGCAAGCGCCGATAGCGCAAAATACCCTGCACAGATAGGTTGACGGACCCGTTACGCAAGCTTAGCGGATGGGTCTTAGCGACATCGCCGGAAAACCCTTGAATTTGGAGAGCCCGAATGGCTTCTGCCTCTACGCCTGCGCAACCCTCTGGAGCTACCGGCGTATTGGTATTGGCCGATGGCACGGTAATCTGGGGCAAGGGGTTCGGCGCGAGCGGCGATGCAGTGGGCGAGGTGTGCTTCAACACCGCGATGACCGGCTATCAGGAAGTGATGACCGATCCCAGCTACGCGGCGCAGATCGTAACCTTCACATTCCCGCATATCGGCAATGTCGGCGCAAACCCTGAAGACATTGAAAGCAAGGTCGAGGGCGCGCTGGGCTGCGTGGTGCGCGAAGATGTGACTCGCCCGAGTAATTTCCGCAGCATCGAAGGCTTTACCGAGTGGATGGCGGCCAATGGCAAGATCGGCCTGTCGGGCGTCGACACCCGTGCGCTGACACGGCGCATCCGGTTGAGCGGTGCGCCCAATGCGGTGATCGCCCATTCGCCTGATGGCAAGTTCGACATTCCGGCTTTGGTTGCGAAGGCACAAGGCTGGGCAGGGCTGGAAGGCATGGATCTGGCAAAGGTCGTCACGCGCGAAGCCCGCGAGGACTGGAGCGGGTCATATTGGCAGCTTGGGCATGGCTATGGGACGGGTGAGGGCGATGCGCGCCCGCATGTCGTCGCTATAGATTACGGCGCGAAGGACAATATCCTCCGCAATCTCGTGCGCGCAGGGGCCAAGGTAACGGTGGTTCCGGCGAAGACTTCGTTGGAGGATGTGCTGGCGCTGGAGCCGGCGGGCGTATTCCTGTCGAACGGACCGGGTGATCCGGCGGCGACCGGGGAATATGCCGTGCCGGTGATCAAGGCTCTGCTTGACCGCGACATTCCGCTGTTCGGCATTTGCCTGGGCCACCAGATGCTCGCGCTGGCCGCGGGCGCAAAGACCGTGAAAATGCATCAGGGGCATCGCGGCGCGAACCACCCGGTTCAGCGTGTGGGCGCGGGCTGGGGCGACAGCGAAACCGCCCAGAGTCTTGGGGTCGAGATCACTAGTATGAACCACGGCTTTGCAGTCGATGCGGACAGCCTGCCCGACAATGTCGAGCAGACGCATGTCAGCCTGTTCGATGGCTCCAACTGCGGCATTTCGATCAAAGGCAAGCAAGCCTTTGGCGTGCAATACCACCCGGAGGCGTCACCCGGCCCGCAGGACAGCTTCTACCTGTTCGAGAAATTCGTGGGGATGTTGGGGTGATCGAAGGCCAAGACTATCTCGATTTTAGAGATGCTGTTTTGGTGCATCTGGTGAATGATATTGAACCGCCGGGTATTCCGAGGGTGCAGCTCTCGCAAATTGCCACCGAGCATGGGCTTGCGTTTCCGCCATCTTGGATACTGGCCTTGGCGAGGGACTACGAGCAATCGGGATGGGGCACAGTCCACCTTCTTAATCAGGTGGAATATTTTGAAATCAACGGTGCAGGTATCGCGCGCGCTACCGAACTCCGCAGAGCTCAACGTCGTAAAGGCCCTCTTGAGTACATACGCAGCGTTCCACGCAGTGATTGGATTGCTGCCGGTGCTTTCATCGTTTCAATTTTTGCTCTCTTCAAAGGCTAGTTAATGCCCAAACGTACTGACATCTCCTCGATCCTCGTTATTGGCGCTGGCCCGATCATCATCGGTCAGGCGTGCGAGTTCGACTATTCCGGCACGCAGGCGATCAAGGCGCTGAAGGAAGAGGGCTATCGGGTCATCCTAGTCAATTCGAACCCGGCCACGATCATGACCGATCCCGAGTTTGCCGATGCGACCTATATCGAGCCTATAACGCCCGAAATCGTCGAGAAGATCATCGCAAAGGAGCGGCCCGACGCTGTGCTGCCAACGATGGGTGGGCAAACCGCGCTGAACTGCGCGCTGTCGCTCAACAAAATGGGCGTGCTGGAGAAATACGGCGTCCAGATGATCGGCGCCGATGCCGAAGCCATCGACAAGGCCGAAGACCGGCTGAAATTCCGCGACGCGATGGACAAGATCGGCTTGGAAAGCGCACGCAGCGGGATCGCGCATTCATTGGACGATGCTCTGAAAGTTCTCGAGCGCACCAAGCTCCCCGCGATCATCCGCCCCAGCTTTACTCTGGGCGGCACCGGCGGCGGCATTGCCTATAACAAGACCGAATTTGAACGCATCGTTCGCGAAGGGCTGGATGCATCGCCCACCACAGAAGTTCTGATCGAAGAATCGCTGCTGGGGTGGAAAGAGTATGAGATGGAGGTTGTCCGCGACAAGCATGACAACTGCATCATCATCTGCAGTATCGAGAATGTCGATCCGATGGGCGTTCACACCGGGGATTCGATCACTGTCGCGCCCGCGCTGACGCTGACCGACAAAGAGTATCAGATCATGCGCACCGCGTCTCTGAACGTGCTGCGCGAGATTGGCGTTGAAACCGGCGGCTCCAACGTCCAGTTTGCGGTCAATCCCAAGGATGGCCGCCTGATCGTGATCGAGATGAACCCGCGCGTGTCGCGTTCGTCGGCTCTGGCATCCAAGGCAACCGGCTTTCCGATCGCGCGCGTCGCCGCAAAACTGGCCGTGGGCTATACGCTCGACGAGATCACCAACGAAATTACCGGCGCAACCCCGGCATCGTTCGAGCCGACTATCGACTATGTCGTGACCAAGATCCCGCGCTTTGCGTTCGAGAAGTTCAAAGGCACGAAGAACGAGCTTGCGACCGCGATGAAATCGGTCGGCGAAGTCATGGCGATTGGGCGTAACTTCCAGGAATCGATGCAGAAGGCGCTGCGCGGGCTGGAAACCGATCTCGATGGCTTCAACCGCGTACCCGCGCTGGAAGGTGTATCGCGCGAAGTGCTGACCGCGGCGCTCAGCAAACGTACGCCGGACAGGCTGCTCAATGTCGGGCAAGCATTCCGCGAAGGTATGAGCGTCGAAGAGATCCACACAATCACGAGCTATGACCCGTGGTTCCTGCGCCAGATCGAAGAGATTATCGCTGCTGAGAAGCAGATTTCGGAGGATGGCTTGCCGCGCGATGCGGCGGGGCTGCGCAAGCTTAAGTCGATGGGCTTTTCTGACAAGCGCCTGGCGACATTGGCTGTGCGTTCGGTCGGCGTTGCAGGCGGTTTGGGCGAAACTCAGGCCAAACGTTCCGGCCTGCTGCACGATGCCTTGCAGGCGATGGCGGGTGCGACCAGCGAAGCCGAAGTGCGCGCGCTGCGCGAGAAGCTGGGCGTGCGGCCTGTTTTCAAGCGGATCGACAGCTGCGCGGCGGAATTCGAAGCCATCACGCCGTATATGTACTCGACTTACGAGGCGCCGACATTCGGCGAGCCGGAATGCGAAGCTGATCCGTCAGAGCGCAAGAAGGTCGTGATCCTGGGCGGAGGCCCTAACCGGATCGGGCAGGGCATCGAGTTCGATTATTGCTGTGTGCACGCCTGTTTTGCGTTGGCCGAGCAGGGTTATGAAACCATCATGGTCAACTGCAATCCGGAAACGGTGTCGACCGATTATGACACGTCCGATCGATTGTATTTCGAACCGTTGACCGCCGAAGACGTGCTGGAGATCATGCGCGTCGAAATGTCCAAGGGCACTCTGGCTGGTGTGATCGTGCAATTTGGCGGGCAGACGCCGCTAAAGCTGGCACAGGCACTGGAAGATGCAGGCGTGCCAATCCTTGGCACTTCGCCAGATGCGATTGACCTCGCCGAAGATCGCGAACGCTTCGCCAAACTGGTCGACAAGCTCGGCCTGAAGCAGCCGGACAATGGCATTGCCTACAGCCGCGATGAAGCCGCAGCTGTGGCAGCGCGGATCGGCTATCCGGTGCTGCTGCGCCCGTCTTACGTTCTGGGCGGTCGCGCGATGGAAATCGTCGACAGCGAAGCGCAACTCGATGACTACATCCGCACCGCTGTGAACGTATCGGGCGACAGTCCCGTATTGGTTGATCAATATCTTCGCGATGCGATTGAATGCGATGTCGATGCCCTGTGTGATGGTAAGGAGGTGCGCATTGCGGGCGTGATGCAGCATATCGAGGAAGCGGGCGTCCATTCAGGCGATAGCGCTTGTACATTGCCGCCATATTCGCTTCCGGCCGATATCGTTGAAGAGATGGAGCGCCAGGCAGATGCGCTTGCCAAGGCGCTGAATGTCGTGGGCCTGATGAACGTTCAGTTCGCGGTGAAGGATGGCGAGGTCTACCTGATCGAGGTGAACCCGCGCGCGTCACGCACGGTGCCCTTCGTCGCCAAGGCAATCGGTCAGCCGGTGGCAAAGATCGCTGCCAGGGTAATGGCGGGCGAACCGCTCTCTAACTTTGAGCCGTTCAAGCGCAACTTGCCATACATGGCAGTGAAAGAGGCGGTTTTCCCGTTCAGCCGTTTCCCCGGTGCGGATCCGATTCTTTCACCGGAAATGAAATCGACCGGCGAAGTCATGGGCATCGATTTGACCTTCGAAGCGGCCTTCCTCAAGTCGCAACTCGGGGCCGGCATGAAACTGCCGTCTGAAGGCACTGTGTTCGTATCGGTCAAGGATAGCGACAAGGCGTACATCCTTCCGGCAGTGAAGTCTCTGATCGAGCAAGGCTTCAGCGCAATCGCCACAGGCGGCACTCAGACCTATCTGAGCGAGCAGGGATTGGCGGTTGAACGCGTCAACAAGGTTGCCGAAGGACAGCCGCATATTGTCGACAAAATCATCGATGGCGATGTGGATTTGATTTTCAATACAACCGAAGGCTGGCAGAGCTTGCTGGACTCAAAATCGATCCGCGCTTCGGCCCTGGAAGCGAAGTTACCATACTATACAACAGCCGCTGCATCGCTGGCCGTTGCCAATGCAATTCGTGCGGTAAACGCAAGTGACCTTGAAGTCCGGTCATTGCAGGACTATTATAGCTAGCGAAACTTAGCTCTTTCCCCACATTTCAAGCGTGACCAAGCCGCCTCGACAGAAGCGGTCACGTTCGAAATGACTGTAATTTCAGTGGGGAAGAGCGCTGAAGGAAAGACTGGATGGCTACGATGGAAAAGGTTCCAATGCTGGCAGAGGGTTACGAACGGCTGACAGCTGACCTCAAAGTGCTGCGCGAGGAACGACCCAAGATTGTTGATGCGATTGAGGAAGCTCGCGCACATGGCGATCTGTCCGAGAACGCTGAATACCATGCCGCGAAGGAGCGTCAGGGCCAGGTTGAAGCCATGATCGGCGACATCGAAAGCAAGGTGAGCCGCGCGCAGATTATTGATCCTGCAACACTTAGCGGAAACCGGATTGTTTTCGGCGCGACCGTTACATTGCTCGATGAGAACGATAAACCGATCAAATATCAGATCGTTGGCGAAACAGAAGCTGACGTGGCATCGGGCCGCATCTCTTACAGTTCACCGCTTGCGCGCGCCCTGATCGGCAAAGAGGTCGACGACGAGATCGAAGTGACTGTCCCGTCAGGCGACAAGTTTTATCTCGTCAGCAAGATCGAATTCATCTGATCTCGAATTGAGCGGCGCTCAATCGAGCGCTTTCTCCATCGCGTAGTTGTGGATCGGCACAACTTGCCCGGCGTGTGCGATGGAAAAGTCGCGTCTATGCGTCACGATATAGCCCGCACGTTCAAATGCCGGGCGAGCAAGCTCGCTCGCTTCGGTATAGAGGCGCGAACACCCCCAGGCACGTGCTTGTTCCTCGGCCGCTTCTAGCAGCAAATCAGCCAAGCCTTGCCGAGTGTGATCCGGGTGGCAGTAGAGGTGGTCCAAGTGACCGTCTCTTTCGAGCAGAGCATACGCGACCGGATCATCGTCTGAGCCCGCTGCGACCATGATCCAATCGCCTGCCGATATGCGCTCAAGGATGCGAGATTCTGCGGCGGGTGACCTCGCCGCCCATGCCGCAACTTGCTCGGTCGAATAGCCATGCGCACCCACAACGCGGACAGCTTCCGCGAAGATTTCGCCAAGGCGTGCGGCATCGCTGCTCCGGAATGGGCGAAGAGAATACGGCATTAATTGGGTTTAAGCGTCCGGTTCGAGCAGCTTGTGAATGTGCACTACGACATACTTCATTTCAGCATCATCGACGGTGCGTTGAGCCTGGCCACGCCATGCCTCAACCGCGTCCTCATAATTGCTGAACACGCCGACGACGTGGATGCTTTCCGGGTCCTGAAATTCGTATGATCGCGGATCACTTACGCGGCCACCCATAACAAGGTGGAGTCGTTGTTTGGTTTCGAGTTCGGCCATGGATTGTCCTGTAAACTTGTTCTGATGCCGCGCCAAATAAACAAGTGTGCCGCAGAGGCAAGTGGAGGGGTTTCTTCAGGTCTATTCTTGATCGGTCTTTTGTTGCTCGATCAAATCCTGGCCCTTCGCAAGACCAACTTCTTTTGATGCATGATTGGCTTTCTCATACATTGCGAAGGCAAACCCTATTGCGGCGTCGGTAGCGATCCGGGCGAGAATTCCGCCTGTCGTGGCTGCCTTGCGGCCACGCCGGCTAAGGCTACCAAGCGTCAACCCCAAGACGACCGCCCCGCCGATCACCACCAATGGATTTTGTTTGGCAAAATCAAAGGCTGCACCGGCAGCACCCGCCATGATTTCTTCGGGAGGCCGGTCACTGAAGCGTGCTTGAGCAGCCGCGATCCGTTCTTTAAGCGCCTCGCGCTTGTGTTCACGCGTCATCGTCGGTCTCCAAAGCTTCTTCTTCGGCAGTTGCCGCAAACAATTCAGTCAAAGGTTTCCAGGCCAACGCGAGGCCAACGACGCTGGCGGCCCCCGCAATGGCAGCCGCAATCACCTTTGCAGGTGTTCCCGCATTTTCGAGTTTCTCCAGCGCAGGATCACCAATCTTGTCCGCTAGCTTTTCCCCGATACGTTGACCGGACAGGCCATGGCGAACCTGTGTTATCTGCGCCAACAATATCGCGCGGGCCGCGCTGCGAATGGCCTTGTCTTCCTTTAATTGCCGTTTGAGATCAGTCATCAGTCTCACCCGAACTTTTGTCGAATGCTTCACCAATGTCACGCGCGGATCCACGCGCACGACTCAAAAACGCGAGAGCACCAAGCAGCAATGCGCCTACGACTACGGCAGTGGCGCCGAATGCGGTAAGGTAGGGAGTCAATCCAATCACCGCTCCAACCACGAGTGCAATCAAAGCGAGGTGAAGAAACCCGAATGCCATAAGACCCGACAGAACTGCGGTTTTGCTGCGGTTCGCTGCAAATGCAAGACGGGTTTTCTGGAATCCAATCTCAGCCTCGAATAGCGTTTTACCATCGTCAGCGAGTGCGGTCAGATCATCGATCAAAGACGATTCAGGAGGCGCAGAATCCTTCTCGCCGCGAACCGCAGCGTTCAATTCGTCCTCCAATTCGGCCGGGCTGCGTTCAGCCCGATCCGTATCGCTCATGATCAGCCCCTTCCGTGTGGCGCTTTATTTGCTCCCACGGAATAGCCGAGCAATGATGAAGCCTGCAATAGCTGCGATACCAAGCGCTGTGCCCGGGCTTTTCCGCACGAATTCACGCGCATCTTCGCCGATCTCATCTACGCTTTTGGCTTCGAGCTTGGCAGATGCTTCCTGCAAGCTACGCGATGCCTTGCGAGCATAGTCGCCATATTGCTCGCCGACCTTCTCATCAATCTGAGGGGCAGCGTCTGCTACAATCTTGCCAAAAGATGACAGCGCATCGCTCGCGCGAGTCTTGCCCTCAACCGCCAGATCACTGGCTTTCGCCTTGGCTTCATTGCCATAATTCTTTGCTTCCGACACGAGATCCGTTCCTTTCTCACGGGCCTGTTGACGATAGGCGCCTGCACGGTCGCCTGCCTCCGCTTTCAATGCGGCAGCACCGGCCCTTGCTTCGTCAAGCGCCGCGTTGAAGCGCGATTTCGCTTCGGCGGTATTGCTCACAGGTGTGGTTACCTTGGTTGCTTTCTTTGCTGCCGGCTTTTTAGCGGCAGTCTTTCGGGTCTTGGTTTTGCTGGTTTCTGCCATGATCCGTCCTTTGCCTATTGTGTTAACGCGTTCGGCATGAATACGTCTGCCGAACCTACTAATTCTGCAACGCGGGTTGCGCCACGATGAGCGGGCGCATAGAGCGCGATTGCAACCCTCATATGGGGGTGTTTTACCCGATTACAACAGTCCGATCCAGGAGCCTGAAAATGACCGCAATTATCGACCTCCATGGCCGAGAAATTCTTGATAGCCGCGGAAACCCGACAGTGGAAGTCGATGTTTTGCTTGAGGACGGAAGTTTCGGGCGCGCCGCAGTGCCATCAGGCGCCTCGACTGGCGCGCATGAAGCGGTAGAACTGCGTGATGGTGACGCAGGTCGCTACCTCGGCAAGGGTGTGCTCAAAGCGGTGGACGCAGTGAATACCGAGATTGCCGATACGATCCTTGGCTTGGATGCGGAAGATCAGCGCGACGTCGATTTCGCCATGATCGAACTGGACGGGACGCCGAACAAGGGCCGGATCGGGGCGAATGCCATTCTGGGCACGAGTCTTGCGGTGGCAAAGGCAGCGGCCAATGCGCGCGGCCTGCCGCTCTATTCCTATCTTGGCGGTGTGTCTGCGCATGTCCTGCCGGTACCTATGATGAACATCATCAATGGCGGCGAACATGCCGACAATCCGATCGATATTCAGGAATTCATGATCATGCCGGTTGGCGCAAGCAGCCTGGCCGAAGCGGTGCGTTGGGGCGCAGAGATATTCCATACGCTCAAAAAGGGCCTGTCAGACAAAGGCTTGTCGACAGCTGTCGGCGACGAGGGCGGGTTTGCGCCTGATTTGGCCAGCACGCGCGCCGCACTCGATTTCATTATGGCATCGATCGAACGGGCTGGCTTCAAAACTGGCAGCGAAGTCGTGTTGGCGCTTGATTGTGCGTCTTCCGAGTATTTCTCTGAAGGCCGTTACGAGATGAAGGGTGAGGGGACATCGCTTTCGAGCGAGGAAATGGCTGATTATCTCGCGGTGCTTTGCAATGATTATCCCATTCGGTCGATCGAAGACGGTATGGATGAAGATGATCTTGAAGGCTGGAAAATCCTGACCGACAAGATTGGTAGCAAGGTTCAGCTTGTGGGTGACGACTTGTTCGTGACCAATCCGGCACGCCTTGCCATGGGTATCGACAAGGGGCTGGGCAATTCCCTGCTCGTGAAAGTCAATCAGATCGGCTCGCTCACAGAAACACTGGCTGCGGTCGATATGGCTCACCGCGCGGGCTATACATCTGTAATGAGCCACCGCTCGGGCGAAACCGAGGATTCCACCATCGCTGACCTGGCGGTCTCAACCAATTGCGGGCAGATCAAAACCGGCTCGCTGGCGCGCTCTGACCGTTTGGCGAAATACAATCAGCTGATCCGGATCGAAGAAGAGCTGGGCGCCAACGCGGTCTACGCTGGCGCCGGCTGCTTCGGTCGGCTTGCCTGACTAGCCGCCAAAGCGTTCCTGCAGATTGAGCAAGGCGAGGGCGGCTTCGGCTGCTTCGCCACCCTTGTTCTTTTGTGCAGGGTCTGCGCGCACCAGCGCCTGATCTTCATTCTCGACAGTCAGGATGCCGTTGCCAATGGCGATGCCATCCATGGTCAGCGCCATGATCGCGCGAGCGCTTTCGCCGGCTACTATCTCGAAATGGTAGGTCTCGCCGCGGATTACCACACCAATCGCTACGAAACCGTCATACTGATCGCTTTCCAACGCGAGAGCGATTGCGCCGGGAATTTCCAGCGCTCCGGGAACGGTCAGAACTTCAGCCTCATGCCCTGCCGCTTCGATCGCGGCCTTCGCACCAGCGATCAGCATGTCATTCAAATGACCGTAAAAGCGTGCTTCAACTATCAGAATTTTCGCCATTTTAGTCACTCCGGAATGGGCATATGGTCGACGATATTGAGGCCATAGCCTTCAATCGCGACAACATTGGGTTGGGAATTGCTGAGCAGGATCATGTCATGGATCTTGAGGTCTGCAAGAATCTGCGAACCAATGCCCACATTTCTGATCTCATCCTCTTCGCTATAACTAACTGTGGCCGGGCGGTCGCGAAGGACAACGATGACGCCTGAACCATGTTGGCCAACGGCCTGCATAGAACGCTGCAAAACGCGTTTGCGTTCGCCGGGTTGACCGAGAACATCGTCCAGCACAGAGATAGGGTGCACCCTGGCAAGAGTGGGCTCACCGGGTACCACATGCCCCTTTTGCAGAACCAACGCCTCACTGCCGTCGACGGTGTTCCGATAGGTGATGAGTTTCCACTGCCCGCCATAATCGGATTCAAACGTACGCTCGCTAACCCGCTCAACCAAGTGGTCGTTGCGGCGGCGATATTCGATCAGATCGCGGATTGTACCAATTTTGAGGTCATGCTTCCGCGCAAATCCGATCAGATCGTCGAGCCGAGCCATGCTGCCGTCTTCGTTCATGATCTCGCAGATCACGCCGGAGGGATTGAGCCCCGCCAGTCGCGAAATATCTACCGCCGCTTCGGTATGTCCGGCGCGCACCAGAACGCCGCCATCGCGTGCAGTCAAAGGAAACACATGGCCGGGTTTGACAATGTCGCCGGGGCCCTTGGTTGCATCAATCGCGACAGAGACTGTCCGCGCCCTGTCGGCGGCTGAAATGCCGGTGGTTACGCCTTCCTTCGCCTCGATCGAAATGGTGAAGGCGGTTTGCATGCTTTCAGTGTTGTTCGCGGTCATGGGTTCAAGCCCCAAGGCTTCAACACGGCTGCGACTCAGCGCCAGACAGATCAAACCGCGGCCGTATTTCGCCATAAAGTTGACAGCATTGGGGGTGGCCATCTGTGCAGGTATGATTAGATCGCCTTCGTTCTCCCGATCTTCGTCATCGACCAGAATGTACATCCGGCCGTTCCGGGCCTCGTCAATAATTTCCTCGATACCGACAAGGGCAGGGCGGTCGTCGTTGCTCGATAGAAAGTTTTCGAGCTTGGCCAACGTGTCAGCTGTGGGGTTCCAGCCATCTTCTGTGCATTCGCGAAGTGTGTTTGCGTGAAGGCCGGAGGCGCGAGCCAGACCGGCTTTGGTGAGTTCGCCCGAGGAAACAATCTCGCGGACGCGTGTGATGATTGATGTGTCCATTCATCATCAGTATCACATCGCAATGTGATTTCAAGGGCAGGTACCCTATCAAAATTCCACAAGTTCACACCAAGATGTGCAAATCGCTCATAAACCAGGGCTTTCAGAGAGAACAATTAAGATGCACCGCAGTCTGGCAATGGAGAAACTAAATCTGCAAACCACGGCAGATCTAGTCAGACTGGCAGTTGAAGCTGGAATATGATTTTCTTGCAGAAGACTCATTTAGAACCTGCGCCAAAGTCGGTATATTTAATTAGATAATATGCAGGTAATGCGTCCGGGAGTACGACTGTTGTTGGGAGAAGGTTTTCAAAGAAAGTTTTCTTTCAAAAAAAATTCGGTTAGGGGAGCAAAAAAATGGATGACGTCTTATCTCCATTTCAATATTCAATTGTTTATAATGCTTTTTCGTTCACGCTTGCGGCAATGGCAGCGACCACTCTCTTCTTGTGGCTGAGCCGCAGTCAGGTATCATCGCGATACAAATCGGCCGTTACGATTTCAGGTTTGGTTTGCGCCATTGCTGCCTATCATTATTGGCGAATTTTCGAGAGCTGGGATGCAGCTTATGTATTAAATGACGGGGTCTTAACCGTCACCGGTGCGGCATTTAATGACGCCTACCGTTACGTTGATTGGCTGCTCACCGTACCATTGCTTCTTATCGAGTTGGTCCTCGTGATGGGGCTTTCGAGAGATGAAACGGTTAGTAAATCACTGAAGTTGGGTTTCGCCGCTGCACTGATGATCATACTGGGCTACCCCGGTGAAATCGCAGACGACAACGCTACGAGAGCTCTTTGGGGGACCTTGGCATCCATCCCATTCCTTTACATCGTTTACGAGCTGTTCAAGGGTTTGGGAGAGGCTGTAAACAATCAGCATGAATCGGTCAGAGAGCTCGTGAAGAAGGCACGCCTTTTGACCTTTGCTAGCTGGGGCTTCTATCCAATCGTTTACATGGCTCCTTACATCAATCTAGGTGGTGCCTTTGCTGAAACGGCTATTCAGGTCGGTTACACCATTGCAGACTTGGTTGCCAAAGCAGTTGTTGGTGTCCTGATTTATGTAATCGCGGTTCGAAAATCCGAAATTGAAACTTGACAAACAGCTTAATCTCAAAAAACTTCTTCCGATTTAGGATCAATCGATAATTATTAATTTTCCTATGTGGCGCGGGCAGCTTTTGGCAGTCCGCGCCACCTTATTTCCAATTCGCCATCTAGGCTTGGCGGGTAGACAAAATGATGTCTCCCTTTAGCGCCAGACACCCCAGCGCCTGTTCAAGAGCGTTGAGGACACGCCAAGGCAGCGCGCGCGCGTTGCAGATATGCTCAACTATATAACTGCTGATTGTAGCTATGAACGGTATCGAGACATTGTCTGGGCCATCCTGTCTTTGGGTTGGTCCGACGGTGAAAAAATAGCAGAACAATGGTGCCAGACTGCCCCCGAATGTTTCGAGGAAAGCAGTTTCTGGACCGTCGTCAATAGCTACGACGAGACACGCACACCGACGATCGGCACCATCCACTATCATGCAAAGTTGGGGGGCTGGCATGGCTAATACTTCACCTGGCGTGGCTACCGCTAGCCCGTTGCAGGAACTGCAGAAGGCGTTCTGTCTCCTGAGGCTTTCCGGTGATGTCCTTATCGCTGAACAGTGCCAGATTGAGGCTGTCCGCAACGGTACCGACCGAGAGGGTGTGCAGATGTTCCGCATGACCCCGGGCAAATTGCTAGTGCGAAGGCACCTCGAGGCTCTGCCGCTGGCCTCTTTGCAGCGACAGGCTACGTCGCCCAATTCCGGCCTGAAGTCGAAGGCGCTTTCCTGCGCCAGCTACACGCGGAGGTGATGACATGACCAGACTAACAAAGACCGGCATTGGCCTTGTGGCTATTGGGGTTATCTTCGGCGTGCTGGAAAGGACGTTCTACGGCAACAGGCTGGACGAGAACAATGTCATTCAAGAAAGCCTGTTCCTTCCGCTCTCTGCCTTCGCCCTTATCGCTGGTGTCGCAGCTCTCGCGCTGGCCGGCGTGTGGTGGTTGCTCAGGCGCAATAAGTAGATGCAAAGGAACGGCGCGATGACCGACTGGACGAAGCCTGCGGCATACGAGAAGCCGCGCAAGCGCAAGGCGAAGAAGCGGAGCGGCGGCTGGTTCGAATCCGCCGTGTTGCTGGCCGCGTTCTGTTTTGGCCTGACTTAGCCGCCGCGCAAGCTGGCTGGGCGGAAGTCGGTGATCGGTGCAACGCGAGCCTTTTCCCGTTCAATCTGCTGCCGCTGAAATAGATGGGCGGCGTGCCCCGCATCTTGCTGCCGTTGTTGCTTGCGTTCCCTGCGGCCTGGACGGGTGCGGCTCATATCTGCCTCCAAAAGTTGTGAATGGCCGCATTTACCACAGCAAGGCGATTAAACGGAAACTTGCTGACACTATGCTGACACACGGCGATCCGTGTCAGCAAGCTTTTGGGCTAAGTGTCTGGAAAGTTTGGTGGACGCACTAGGGTTCGAACCTAGGACCCGCTGATTAAGAGTCAGCTGCTCTACCAACTGAGCTATGCGTCCATTCCTGACTTTCGGAGAAGCTTGAGCAAGCCGCTTCGAATCAAGAGACGGGCTCATATAGCGATGCTGTTTCGAATTGGAAGCGATTGTTAGGCGTTTGAATGCCTAGCCCGACAATCCGCGCCGTGGTGCGGTGCGATTCCATCGGTTCACCATCATCAACAGGCCGATGCATATCATATTGGTCAGCATCGACGATCCACCATGGCTCATCCACGGCAACGGGATGCCGACAACCGGCGCCAAGCCCATCACCATCATCAGATTGATCGCAATGTAGAAGAAAATGGTGGCTGTCGCCCCTCCTGCGAGGAGCATAGAAAACCGGTCGTTTGATGCGGTTGCAACACGCCACCCCCAACGCAGGATGAGCGCGAACATAGCCATGACGAACAGACCGCCGATCAGGCCCCATTCCTCTGCCATCGTTGAAAAGACGAAGTCGGTATGCGGCTCGGGGAGGTAGTTGAGGTGGCTCTGCGATCCCTGATTGAACCCCTTTCCCGTAATACCGCCGGATCCGATCGCAATTTTTGACTGGGTAATGTGATATCCGGCGCCGAGTGGGTCACTTTCCGGATCAAGGAAAGTTGTGACGCGCCGCTGTTGGTAATCCTGCAGTCCGAAGAAGAACGCGATCGGCGCGGCTACCGCTGCGACTACGCCACCGGCTGCGAACCATCTGATCGGAAGGCCTGCGAGCAGCATTACCACAGCGCCGCCAAATGCCACCGCAAGCGAGGTTCCGAGGTCTGGCTGCATCAAGACAAGCGCCATCGGCAATCCGATCAGCACGCCGGGAAGCGCCAGAGCCTGCCAACTGCCGACCATGCCCGGAGGAAGGGATGAGAAGAACCGCGCCAGGGCCAGAACAACTATCGGTTTCATGATTTCTGATGGTTGCAAGCGCATGAAGCCGAGATCGAGCCAGCGCTGGCTTCCCCCGCCGATTGCGCCGACAATCTCTACGGCCAACAGCAATAGCAGGACGACCACGTATGCCGGATACGTCATGAGCTTCACGAATGGCTGTGGCAATGAAGCGATGATGGCAGCCATCACCATAAACACGGCAAAACGGATGAGATGCGAGGAGGCAAACGGCTGCATTGCGCCCCCGGCGGCCGAAAAGAGCACGGCTGCGCCGAACATTACGAGCAGGAACAGAGGGATCAGCATGCCCCAAGGCTGCCGAGCTATGGGCGCAGGAATGAGCGATGTATTGGCAGGCTCGCCGAATCTGCTCATGGTTGCGCCTCGTTCCGGATCAATTCGATCGGACTGGGCCGGGGTTCGCCAGTCGGTGCAGCCTCTGGCCGCGGCGTAACAGCCTTATCGGCAATCTCTTCAGATTGCGCGGCGGCACTTCGTGCTTCGGCTTCGACCCTTGCAAATATGTCCTCGTCGCGCCGAGGCGGAGGGCTGACAATTTCGCCTCTTGCTTCGGCGTATGCCGCGTATTTTGCGGACAACCGGTCTTGCGCATTGCCTCCCCATTGCATTTCCAGGGCGCGGAGTTTTTCCAGCCCCTGCTGCGGGTCGAACAGGAAAGTCATTACATCGCGAGCGATCGGGTAAGCGGCGCCCGATCCGCCGCCATGCTCGATCACAACCGCGCCTGCGTAACGCGGATTGTCAAACGGTGCGAAGAAAGTGAACAGACCGTGGTCGCGGTACTTCCACGGCCCGCTTTTGCCGTCAGAAATGTTTAGCGAGACGACTTGTGCAGTGCCCGTCTTGCCCGCCATCAATATATCATCGAACGGCAGGCGGCCACGCCCTGCAGTTCCCGGGCCATTGACGACATCGCTCATGGCTTGCCTCACATACGCGACATGCTCGGGTGGAAAGTCTACCTGATCGAAGCCCTTGGGCGGCGTATCCTTTGTCAGGCGCGGCATGACATGCCTGCCTGTCGCGACCCGAGCGGCGCTGACCGCCAATTGAAGCGGACTGGCCAGCATATAACCTTGACCAATGGTAGCATTGACGGTGTCGAAAGCCTGCCATTCCCGGCCGAACTTGCTGAGCTTCCATTCCGGATCAGGGACGGTGCCGTAAAACTGGCTTGTGACCGGCAAGGGAAATTCTTCGCCCAGGCCGCAACGGCGGTTCATCTCCGCAATCGGGTCCATTCCGATGCGTTGGGCCAGATGGTAGAAATAGACATCGCAGCTCTGGTAGATGCCCTTGGCCATGTTGACTTGGCCATGCCCGCGCCGGTTCCAGCAGCGGAACACACGATTGCCAACCCGCAAACCCCCACCGCAAAACACGGTTTCCTCAGGATCGATACCTTCCTTGAGGAAGGCCATGGAAACCATTGGCTTGACGGTGGAGCCCGGCGGATAAAGTCCCTTCAGGACCTTGTTACGAAGGGGAACCCGTTCGTCTTCGCGCAGCATCGAGTACTCGATACTGCCAATGCCGGCAGAAAAGCTGTTGGGATCAAAACTGGGCATGGACGCCATGCAGAGCAAATCGCCGGTCCGGCAATCCATTACGACTACGGAACCGCTTTCCAGTCCGATCCGCCGCGCGGCATAGTCTTGCAATGGCCCGTCAATAGTCAGTCGGACAGCATTGCCCTGAATATCCTCACGTGTTTCGAGATCGCGCACAATACGGCCTGATGCCGTAACCTCGACACGGCGGGCACCGGGTACGCCGCGCAATGTCTGTTCGAACTGCTTCTCCATCCCGTCTTTGCCAATCTTGTAACCAGGCGTGATGAGAAGGGGATTGCGGTCCAACTCGTATTCTTCAGCCGATGCCGGGCCGACATAGCCGATCAAGTGACCGACTGTAGGACCGGTTGGATAATACCGTGAGAAACCCCTTTGCGGAACAACCCCCGGTAAATCCGGCAGGCGGACGCTAACCGCAGCAAAGTCTTGATAATCGAGACCGCTGGCAACTTCGATGGGCCGAAAACCACGCGAGCCCTCAACTTTGGATTTGATGTCGTTGATCCGGTCTGCCTCAAGACCAAGAAGATCGCCCAATTGCTCAATCGTGGCATTGGGGTTGTTCATTCGCTCCGGAATGATGTCGACCCTAAAATCCGCACGGTTCGAAGCCAATGGCGCACCATTGCGATCCAGAATCCAGCCCCGGCGCGGCGGAATTAGAGTCAGATTGACGCGGTTGCTTTCCGCTTCCGTGCGGTATTTTTCATTTTCTCCGATCGAGAGATAGGCCATCCGCGCGGCCAGCAGCACACCAATCCCGCCCATCGCCGTGCTGACTACAAAGCTTCGGCGATCGAAGGCATTCTTCAGCTTCGTTGGATTAAGTGTCGAACGCGCACCGCGCAGCGCCATCAGCGAATTTCCCTGATGCGTATGAGACGGATGCGATCAAGCGTGGCGACCATGGCGGCGATCATGGGATAGAGCGCCATCGACAGCAAGAGTTGAGGCGTAATTGCTGCAAGAATTGGCAGGCTGAGCACCGCTCCTGATAGCAAGGCCGCCACAAGGACGTAAGAACCACAAGCAATCGCGCTTGCCAGCCAATCCTGAAAGAAGCCGCGCCATGGAAACCGGCTCTCAAACCACTCAAAGGCAAGCAGAGTGACAGACCAGAGCAAGATGGCGCTGCCAAAGGGCTGACCGCTAACCAGATCGTCGATCGCACCAAGTGGAAAGCCGATCCAAGCGGGCAGGGTTCCCGGCCGCATCAGGCGCCAGCCGACTAGCAAGAGAAACCCCATCGGCGGAAGCAACGGCATGCTGGCAGTCACCAGGAATGTTGGGAGCCACGACGCGAGAATGATGGATCCATAGAGTACCGAGGCGGCAAGTAAGGGCGAAGGCTCTCGATTGATCTGGCGCCGAGGGTACTTTGGACGCGGGCCCATCTGAAGATCGCTGTTGATCATTGTGGCGCGTTCGTGCCTTGCAGCATCTGATCAGGCGACTGTTGGGCGGCTTCGACCGCCTCAGGCTCCCAATATGCCTCGACACGGACAAAGTCAGTCCCTGCAGGATCCGCAATCATGCGAGCCAGACCTCCGTCATCGGTCACTTCATGTACCACCGCGACGGCGAGGCCTGGCTTGAAATAGCCACCGGCGCCACTCGTCACAAAGACATCACCCTCCTCGACAGGATTGATGCCAAGATTGATCAAGCGAATTCGAACCAGGCCGTCACCACGCCCCTCGGCAAAAGCAATCAGATCATCCTGAGCCCGCCGCACTGGGACAACACTCTCACTGTCGGATAGCAAAAGAACGCGTGCGGTTGACGATGCTGTTTCGAAAACGCGGCCCAGAATTCCTCGTTCGGAACGAACGGGCATTCCGGCCCGCACTCCATCCCTGGAACCTGCTCCGATATAGGCAAACCTGCGCGCGCTGACCACGCTGGACCCGACTATGCGGCTGATAGTGACGGGCGCTCCACTTTCCTCGGTCAAATCGAGCAGCGCCTTGAGCCGCGCATTCTCCTGTTCTGTCGCCTCCAGCTCCTTCAGTCGAATTCTCGCAAGCTGAAGTTCTTCGCGCAGAGCGGCGTTTTGATTGCCGGCATTCCAAAATTCGGCAATGCGATCGAGCACATTTCCGCTTCCGTCGCGTGATACGGCAACGGCCTGTCCGGCGGGTTCACCGACATCACCTGCGACGCCGCGCAGCGAGTTGAATGTCGCTGGTTGCCAAAGCGAAATGCCGAGCAGAGCCAGACCGATGGCCGCCCCGACGGCGGCAATCAGATAACTCGTAAAACGTGAGTATTGCGCTTTGCGTGAGTGGCCAGAAGCCCGGGACGACGGCGGCGCCATGAGCTACGCCGTGTGCAGAACGCCGCGATAGATTGGGTCCTCCATCGCACGGCCTGTCCCGATCGCTACGCAAGTGAGCGGGTTTTCCGCAATGCTAACCGGCAGACCGGTTTCTTCCCGAAGATGCTCGTCAAGTTTGCGAATAAGCGCACCACCGCCGGTCAACACAATACCTTGATCGACAATGTCGGCCGCCAGTTCAGGCGCGGTGTTTTCAAGCGCGATACGCACGCCCTCCACAATGGCCCCGATCGGCTCGGACAATGCTTCTGCAATGTGGGCCTGATTGATCGTGATTTCCTTGGGGACGCCATTGACCAAATCACGCCCTTTGAGGGTGAAGGTCTCGCCTACGCCGTCCTCGGGAATGATCGCGATGCCATAATCCTTCTTGATCCGCTCTGCCGTGGTTTCTCCGATCAGGAGATTGTGATGTCTGCGAACGTAGGAGACAATGGCTTCGTCCATCTTGTCGCCACCAGTACGCACCGAAGTGGTGTAAGCCAGACCACGAAGCGAAAGCACGGCGACTTCTGTCGTGCCGCCACCGATATCGACAACCATCGAACCAACCGGTTCGGTTACCGGCATATCCGCTCCAATCGCGGCGGCCATCGGCTCAAGGATCAAATAGACCTCCGAGGCACCGGCATTCGAGGCGGCATCGCGGATCGCACGTTTCTCGACCGAAGTAGCGCCAGACGGCACACAGATCGTGATTTCGGGATAGCGGAACAGCGTACGCTTGCCGTGCACTTTTCGGATGAAGTGCTCGATCATCTTTTCTGCCACCTCGATATCAGCGATCACACCGTCGCGAAGCGGGCGGACTGCCTTGATCGTATCGGGTGTCTTGCCCATCATCATCTTTGCGTCATCACCCACGGCTTTGACGCGTTCGATCCCGTTGATAGTTTCAATCGCGACCACAGAAGGTTCATCCAGCACGATGCCTTGATCTTCGACATAGACCAGCGTGTTTGCTGTGCCCAGATCGATAGCCATATTGTGTGAACCGAGTTTCAGGAATTTGGAAAAGAAGCTCATTTGACCATGCAATTCATGTGTAGTGGACCGCCTTGGCAACCCCCACGGCGCCTCCCCTGCGATCCCAATTTGACAGGATGATCTCCATCTAACGGATCGCCAGGGAAAAGGCCAAAATAATTGTTCGATCCACACAGTATTTTCCACCGCTGGCCTCGAATTTGCAGCGATTGGCCGCTACCTTGTCAAAATGCCGCAAATCCGCCGCCTTCCAGAAAGCCTGATCAACCGTATTGCGGCAGGTGAAGTGGTCGAAAGACCGGCGGCCGCGCTCAAGGAATTGGTCGAGAACGCAATTGATGCCGGCGCGAGTCGCATCGATGTGAAGCTGATTGAAGGCGGGCTCGGCATGATAGAGGTTGTCGATGATGGCTGCGGGATGAGTGCGGAGGAAATGTCCATCGCGCTTGAACGTCATGCCACGTCCAAGCTGCCGGATGAAGCGATCGAACTGGTCAGCACATTGGGTTTTCGCGGCGAAGCGCTGCCTTCAATCGCCAGCGTCGCGCAACTTACCATCGAGAGCCGCGTCAGAGGCGCAGCTGATGGATGGCGGAAGATCATCGATCACGGTCAGGTGGTTGAAGAAGGGCCAGCTGCTTTGCCGCCCGGCACACGCGTGAAGGTTGAAAAACTCTTTGCCAAAGTGCCTGCGCGCCGCAAATTCCTGCGCACTGCGCGCAGTGAATATGCTGCCTGCCAGGATGTAGTTCGCAGACTTGCCATGGCGCGGCCTGACATTGCTATCTCTCTCACGCATGGCGAGCGCCGGATATTCGGCCTGCAAGCCGATGAGCCGCTGATCGACCGCGTGTCGGGCATTATCGCGCGCGAGCTTAAGGACAATAGCGTTGCCATTGATCTTGAGCGGCCGAGCCCCGCCGGTGTGATGCGATTGACCGGGGTTGCGGGTCTGCCGACATACAATCGCGGCGTGGCTGATCATCAATACTTGTTCGTCAATGGTCGCCCGGTGAAAGACCGGCTGCTGGTTGGTGCGGTGCGCGGGGCCTATGCCGATATGCTGGCGCGTGATCGCCATGCAGTGCTCGCGCTGTTTCTCGAACTGCCGCCCGAAGACGTCGATGTAAACGTCCATCCGGCAAAGACGGAGGTTCGTTTCCGTGATGCCAGTGGCGTGCGCGGATTCATTGTTTCCGGCTTGCGGCAAGCGCTTGGGACGGGTGACAGGCGCAGCGCTCAGGGGCCGGATCGCGGTGCGATGCAACGTTGGCAGCAAGAGCCAGTATCTGAGCCATCGCCGGCTCTGCGCTCGATCTTCGAAGGACGTGACTGGTCGGCGCAGCAATCGCGGGTAAGCGACGCGGGCCTGACATACCGGGCCTATGAGAGCGATGTGATGGCGCGTGATGACTACGCCCCGCAGGGCAGGGCGACAGAGGCCGAACAGCAGGAAGCGCCAGAGGATTTCCCGCTGGGCGTTGCGCGTGGGCAGGTCGCTAACACTTACATCGTGGCCGAGGCGTCTGACGGTCTGGTGCTGGTTGATCAGCATGCAGCGCATGAACGGCTTGTACTGGAACGCTTGCGTGCGGCGGGGGCAGGGGACGCAGTGGCACGTTCGCAAGCGCTGCTCGTTCCCGATGTGGTGGAATTGGACGAGGTTGATTGCGACCGGCTTGAGGAGGCAACCGAGGGTTTTGCTAAATTTGGGCTTGCTATCGAGCGGTTTGGACCATCCGCCATGCTGGTGCGCGCGATGCCGCACGCGTTGCGCAAGGGCGATCCGCAAGCGCTGCTGACCGATCTGGCCGATGATATCGCCAAGCACGGGCAAGCTTTGTTGCTGGAAGAGAAGCTGGAACATGTGCTTGCGACCATGGCGTGCCATGGATCGGTGCGGGCAGGGCGCGTGCTTCGTGTCGAGGAAATGAATGCCCTGCTGCGCGAGATGGAAGCCACCCCGCGTTCAGGGCAATGCAACCATGGCCGCCCGACGTGGGTGAAACTCAGCATGGAAGACGTCGAAAAGCTGTTCGGGCGGCACTAGAAAGCGGACTGTCCGCTTACGACCCAGTTTCGGACGTTCGCGATGCGCCGACAGGTGCAAGCACCCATTGAATTGGCATCCGTGACCAATTTGTTACCGATTGGTCGACTTTGAAATGTAAACGTCGTCAAACTGAAGCGAGGCTGACAATTACAGGTCTTATTGCACCTCCGACTCTAGGAGGGCATATTCCAATGAAATTGAAGTCGATCTTGTTCACAGGGGCAGCGGTCATTGCTGCTTCGGCGCCGGTCGCCGCATTCGCCGGTGATGTACGCGGCACAGTCACTGACGCAGAGGAGACAGTCTCGATTCGCGCCGCAGAAGTGCGAATTGTCGAACTGGAACGGGTTGCCACTACCGAGCGTGATGGCGGATTCAGTTTCTCAGGCGTTCCGGCTGGAACCTACACTCTGGAGGTCAGCTACGTCGGGGCGGCTACACAGACGCAGACTGTCACCGTGACCGAAACAGGCATTGCCACGGCAAACTTTGCTCTGATGCGCGATGGCAGCGGCAACATTCTGGTTATCGGTCAGCTTGCCAACCAGGCTTCATCGCTTTCGCGCAAGCGTGCAGGCGATGGCGTTAGTGACGTACTGACACGCGACGCGATTGGCCAGTTTCCTGACCAGAACGTAGCTGAGAGCCTGCGCCGCCTGCCGGGTGTTAATGTCCTCAATGACCAGGGTGAAGGTCGCTTCGTTTCGGTGCGCGGCCTTGATCCAACACTGAACGCGACCTCTATCAATGGCGTACGCTTGCCTTCCCCGGAAAATGACATCCGCGCCGTTGCGCTTGATGTGGTCTCGTCTGACATCATCGAGTCAGTGACGATCAAGAAGTCGCTGACGCCGGATATGGATGGTGATACCATTGGCGCGTCTATCGAAATTGAAACGACCAGTGCGTTTGATCGTCAGAAGGATCTCTTCGTAGCCTCAGTTGGCGGCAGCTATAACGAGCTATCCGAAGAACTGACTCCAGACCTGAGTGCGGATTTCTCAGCCCGTCTAAGCGACAACTTCGGAATTTCGGGCGGCATATCTTTCTACAACCGCAAGTTCGAGACGGACAATATCGAGGCGGATGATTGGGAAGATGATGATGGCCTGATCTATGCCGAAGAAGTCCAGTATCGTGACTATGATGTCGAGCGTGAGCGGATCAGCGCGACGCTTGGCCTAGACTTCCGTGCCGGCGACAGCACCGAACTCTATCTCAAGGGAATCTGGAGCCAGTTTGACGATCAGGAATTCCGGCGTCGCCTGACGTTCGACCTGGGTGATGCGGGCGTTTCCGGCCCAAGCGAGAACCCACTCTATAATGACGATGAAGCGATCACAGTCGAGCGCGACATCAAAGACCGTTTCGAGCGGCAACGCATTCGCTCCGTCGTTTTGGGTGGTGAAAGCGATTGGGGTGACTGGTTCGCAGACTACTCGTTGAGTTACGCCAAATCGACCGAGTTCGAAAACGGTAGCTTGGACCCGACACAATTTGAACGCGAATACGAAGCTGAAGGCTTGCAGGTCGGTTTTGATTATTCGAATCCACGCGTGCCGATTTATTCGATCATTGATCCGATCGGCGATTTCATCGATCCGTCTGCCTATGAGCTGAACGATGTAGAGCTAACCGCACTGTCGGACAGCGAAGACGAAGAGACCGCAGCGCAGCTGGACATCGGGCGTCGCTTCCAAATGGACAATGGCGAATTCACAGTGCAAGCGGGCTTCAAGGGCCGCTTCCGTGAGAAGAGTTTCGATGGTGAAATTCAGTTCTATGAAAACGACAACTATACTATGGCGGATGCGCTGGGTGTCGGCCCGACATATCGCATTGTCGACCTGACACCGCTCCCCGGCCTTACTGAGGCGACTGAATTCTTCTTCGCCAACTTTGGTGACTTCGAGCTTCAGGAGATCGACAGTCAGTTCGACTCGGCGGTGAGTGATTTCTCCGTCGAGGAAGACATCCTTGCAGGCTATCTCATGGGTCGTTGGGAAACCAGCGACCTGACTGTGATCGCCGGTGTTCGTTATGAAAACACTTCGAACACGCTGTCGGGCAACGATGTATTGCTGGTCGAAGAAGACGGCACTTTGCCAGGGGGTGCAACCGCGACTGAAGACACTGTGATCGTCACCCCGACTAGCATCGACCGCGACTATGACCACTGGCTGCCCAGCATCAATATCCGCTACGAAGCACAACCTGACCTGATCCTGCGCCTCGCAGGTTATCGCAGCATTGTTCGACCTGGTCCATTCCAGCAGGCTCCGCGCATCACCGTCGAGGAAGCTGACGATGGCGAACGTGAAGGCGAATTCGGCAATCCGGGTCTTCGCCCGACTGAAGCCTGGAATATCGATGCAGCTGCAGAATACTACATGACTGACAACGGCGCGATCTTCGCGTCGGTGTTCTACAAGAGTGTCGAAGACTTCATCGTCGAGCAGAACTTCGATGATGGCGGTGTATTCCGCGGGGTGGCATTCGACGAGGCGACAGTGTTCACCAATGGCGATGAGGGCGACATCTTCGGTGTCGAGCTGGGCTTCTCGCAAGCGCTTTCTGGCATGCTGGACGGCTTTGTTGTGCAGGCAAACTACACTTATACCGATGCCAGCGGAACGATCACGACGGTAGCAAGCGAAGGGCCTCGCAACATCCCGCTTCCGGCAACGTCGGAGCACACAGCGAACTTCTCGCTCGGTTATGACAAGGGCCCATTCGACATCCGCCTCTCAGGGACATATCGTGATGGCTATCTCGATGAACTCTCTGACGAAGCAGAACTGGACCGCTACGTAGATGATCACTTCCAGCTGGACCTGAGCGCGAAGTTCCGCGCGACGGACAATCTTCAGCTCTACTATGAATGGGTGAACATCAACGATGCGAAGTATTTCGCGTTCAACCGTCTGGGCGGCCGTGAAAACCTGCTTCAGTATGAAGAGTACAATTGGACGATGAAGTTCGGCGCAAGGTACACTTTCTGACCATGCGTGAATTTCAACTGTTAAGCCTTCTGTCTCTCGGGATCGCTGCGGCATGCGCGACAGTGCCGATCACCGGCGATCCCGCTACTCTTGTACCGGCAGCGGCACAGACCGAGCCTGTCGGGACAGCGAATGAGGATGCAGCGGATGATGCAGCGATCTGGCGCAATGAGGCTAATCCCTCCGATAGCCTGATTGTTGCAACAGACAAGAAGGCGGGGCTGTATGTCTATGGGCTCGATGGTTCTGTTCGCAGCTTTCTCGCTGGCGGTTTGCTCAACAACGTCGATCTGATCGAGCTTTCGGATGGCACGACACTGGTTGCGGCGAGCGATCGCGGAGATCCGGCGAATGCCAAGATCCTGCTCGCTTCGCTCGATACAGCCACCGGTGAACTGACCGAGCTCACCCGTATCGATGCGGGCCCCGGCGAGGCCTACGGCTTTTGTATCGGCGAAGAGCTCGATGACGGTTCAATCTCAATGTATAGCCCGATCAAGGACGGGCGGATTGCCGTCAATATGGTCAGCTTGGCGGATAATGGCTGGCAAACTGAAACGCGCACCCTGGCACGGCTCCCGAGCCAGCCCGAAGGTTGCGTTTTCGACCCGCGCACGCAGCAGCTATATGTTGGTGAAGAGGTGGCGGGTGTCTGGCGGCTGGACGTCGCCACGGGAGCGCGCAAAATGGTAGCCGCGATCGACAACCGGCTGCTAGTCGCTGATGTCGAGGGCCTCGCTTTGGCACCAGAAGGCAGCGAAGACGGCTATCTTGTTGCCTCAAGCCAGGGTGACAACGCCTATGCTGTCTATCGCTTGCCTGACATGACGGCAGTCGGGCGCTTTCGTATAGGTGGCAATGAAATCGGCAATACGGAAGAAACCGACGGCATAGCGCTCAAGCTTGGCAATTTTGGCCCGTCATATCCGGACGGCCTGTTTGTTGCCCAAGACGGCGACAACCGGCCTGAGGCGCAAAACTTTAAACTCGTTTCCTGGAATGCTATCCTCGAAGCACTAGACGAAAGATAGCGATGCAAACCAACCGCCGCACATTCATGGCCGCGACCGGCAGCGCGTTTGCCGCACTATTGGCAAGCGGCTGCATGCGATACAGTGGCGATCCCTCGGGTTCACTCGCGGCCAGCCTATATGGCCCATTGCTGCCCGATCCTGCCGGTTTGCTCGATCTTCCCAAGGGCTTCTCTTACAGGATTATCTCCAAGCTTGGCGACGCCATGAGCGACGGAGGAACCGTGCCAGATCGCGCAGATGGAATGGGCTGCTTTGATCTTGGCGATGGCACAATCGCTCTGGTGCGCAATCACGAACTCAAAGTGAACCATGATGTCGGCGGCGAGCTGGCTGAAGGCTTTGACAGAAACGAAGCAGGCGCAATTTTGCCGGGTGGCACAACCAATCTGGTGCTTGATGCAGCGACGCTCGAAATTGTGCGTGAATTTCGCTCTCTCGGCGGCACGATCAGGAATTGCGCGGGCGGCATCACTCCTTGGGGTACATGGCTTACTTGCGAAGAAGATGTCACCAAGGCTGGAGACGGTGTGATGCGCGACCACGGCTGGGTTTTCGAAGTCCCCGCCAATGCGCAAGGCCTGGTCAATCCTGCCCCGATCAAAGCGATGGGCCGGTTCAATCACGAAGCGGCCTGCGTCGATCCTGCAACCGGCTTTGTCTATTTGACCGAAGATCGCGATGATAGCCTGCTCTATCGCTATATTCCCGATGTGCCAGGTGACTTGGCCAGCGGCGGCAAGCTTCAAGCTTTAGTCGCTGATGGCATCGCTGATAGCCGGAACTGGCGTAGGCAGGACATAAAACTCGGCTCTTGGTCGCGTGTCAGTTGGATCGATCTCGACAATGTTGAAAGCCCTGAAGACGACTTGCGTGTCCGCGGCGCGGCAGGCGGAGCCACTCTCTTCGCGCGCGGCGAAGGCATCCACATGGGCGATGGCGAGCTTTATTTCTGCTGCACTTCGGGCGGAGCAAAGGAACTGGGCCAGATTTTCCGATTGGCACTTGCCGAGGATGGCAGCGCCCGGCTCCAGCTGTTCTTCGAGAGCGACGATCCCACTCAGTTTCACTACGGCGACAATTTGACGGTTTCTCCCAATGGTCACTTGATCGTGTGCGAAGACCAAAGCGGCGACGTGTCTACCAATCACTTGCGCGGGATTACGCCTGCAGGGGAAGCCTATCCGCTTGGATGGCTCACAGCCGAGACCGAGCTCGCGGGCGCATGCTGGTCCCCTGATGGTAAGACGCTCTTCGTCAATGCCTACAGTCCAACCGCGACCTTGGCGATCACCGGGCCCTGGGTCGCCTAAGAATACAGCGAGAAGAACAAACGACTGGGAAATCAGGTCGTCTGAGTGACTACCGCTGCAACGAAGCGAGATTAGCCCTCATCAAATAGCCAACGCGCGAGAACTACTGCACATATGGCCCCTGCCAATTGGGCTGCCACGAAAGCCGGTACGTCCACCGCGGCGATGCCAGCAAAGGTATCTGTGAGGCTCCTTGCGACAGTGATCGCAGGATTGGCGAAGCTTGTTGAAGAAGTGAACCAATAGGCAGCTGAAATGTACAACGCCACGGTTCCGGCAACCCACTCTTTCCTGAAACGAACAGTGCCCAGAATTGTGAGGATCAGGCCAAAGGTTGCGATACCTTCACCCAAGAGCTGCCCCGCTCCGTTTCTAGGCTTGATACTTAGCTGTAGAACAGGAAGTTCGAACATGACATGAGCGCACCAAGCACCCAAAATTCCTAAAGTAAGCTGAGCCAAGACATAGAGCGCGGCTTCTCGCCAGGTCAGCTCCCTTCTGAGTGCGGCGGCAAAAGTAACTGCCGGGTTCATATGAGCGCCCGAGATGGGCCCAAGAAAGGCGATTAGGACAAATAGGATCGCACCTGTCGCCAAAGTGTTGGCAAGCAAGGCAATTGCGTCATTCCCTTGAGAAAGGTTGGCCCCCATAATTCCTGAGCCGATGACGCCAGCAAATAGGAAAAACGCACCAATGCCTTCTGCGGTTAGACGGCGCGGAAGATCGCTCATGCTGCGCCCTCGATTTCGACGATTCTGTCTAGTTCAGATTTCAGCTCGGCTTCGCTCATGGTTTCAAACGGTAAGGCAAGAAATGCGTCAACGTGTGCCTTCAGCTGATCCCAAGTACACGCAAATGCCGCATCAATCTTCTCCGTGTCTCCGGAGACCGCGGCCGGATCGGCCAACCCCCAATGCGCTCTTACAGACTTGCCCGGAAATACCGGACATGTTTCACCAGCAGCGCTCCCGCACAAAGTAATGACGATGTCGATTATCGGCGCGTCGGAGGCTGCAAACTCATCCCAGCTTTTCGAGCGCAAGCTGGACATGTCTACTTTCTGCTTACGAAGAAGTCGAACAGCCCCGGGATTGATCGCACCTGCAGGATTGCTGCCAGCGCTAAATGCCCGCACGCGTCCTTCGCCAAGGGTGTTGAACAAAACCTCACCAAGTATGCTTCGAGCGGAGTTTCCGGTGCAGAGAACAAGCAGGTTCATCATAACGAAATGCCAGTAAACGCAGACTGTGTGAGTTGCATTACATTTTGGCCAAATGCGATGTCTGCTTTCCTCCCCAAAATCAGACAATCACCCTTCAATGGGTGCATCCGGATCGCGCACTGCGATAAGTCCGTTCGAGGTCATCTCCAGCACAATCTCATAGTTCTGATTGAAAATCTGTGCGCGGCTCTTGAACAGGCCCATTTCGCGGCGCGACTTGCTGCGACGTTTCGAGATAACTTCGCTTTCCACACGCAAAGTATCGCCGGGATAAACCGGCTTCTTCCACTGTAGATTATCGACCCCGGGTGAGCCGAGCCCGGCCTGCTTCACGTTCTTCATATTCTCGACCATCATCGCCATGGTCATGGCGCAGGTGTGCCAGCCGCTTGCGGAAAGCCTGCCGAAATGCGTTTTGGCGGCGGCATCATCGTCGAGATGAAAGGCTTGCGGATCGTATTTCTTCGCAAACTCGATCACTTCCTCGCGCGTGACCTCATAGCGGCCAAAGCTTTGCTTCGCACCGATCTCCAGATCTTCGTAATAGATCATGTCGTCGCTCATCAGGCGCTCCGCTTTAAACGTTGAATTTGAACAGCATGATGTCGCCATCCTGGACAAGGTATTCCTTGCCCTCCTGACGCATCTTGCCTGCCTCTTTCGCGCCCGCTTCGCCGTTCAGAGCTATGTAGTCGTCGTAGGCGATGGTTTCTGCGCGGATGAAGCCCTTCTCGAAATCGGTGTGAATTTCGCCAGCGGCCTGCGGAGCTTTCGCGCCCTTTGCGACCGTCCATGCGCGCGCTTCCTTTGGCCCCGCGGTGAAGAATGTCTGCAAATCGAGCAGTTCATATCCGGCGCGGATAACGCGCGCGAGGCCACTTTCATGGAGGCCCAGCGCTTCAAGATATTCCGCGCGGTCTTCCAGTGGCATTGCAACCAGCTCAGCCTCGATCGCCGCCGAGACGACCACTGCCTGCGCGCCTTCCGCTTCGGCCTTGGCGAATACCTTTGCGGACAGTTCATTGCCCTCTGCCGCATCTTCCTCGGCAACGTTGCAGACATAGAGCACCGGCTTCGCGGTCAGCAATTGCGCCTGCGCAAAGACCCGCGCTTCTTCTTCGTCATTGGGCTGTGTCAGCCGGGCTGGCTTGCCTTCGCGCAGCAATTCGAGCGCTTGGCCAAGCACGGATGCCATGATCTTGGCTTCCTTGTCGCCGCCGGTGGCGCGCTTCTGTGCATTGGGTACACGTTTCTCCAGGCTTTCCAGATCGGACAGCATCAGCTCGGTCTCGACCACTTCAGCGTCGGCCAGCGGATCGACCTTGTTGGCAACATGCTGAATATCGTCATCCTCGAAACAGCGCAGCACATGCACAATCGCGTCAACTTCGCGGATGTTGCCCAGGAACTGGTTGCCCAATCCTTCGCCCTTGCTCGCGCCTTTGACGAGGCCGGCAATGTCGACAAAGGCCAGCTGCGTGGGGATGATCTTGGCCGAACCGGCTATCGCGGCGATCTTGTCCAGCCGTTCATCCGGAACGGCGACCTGGCCGACGTTTGGCTCGATCGTGCAGAAAGGATAGTTCGCAGCTTGCGCAGCCTGCGTCTCAGTCAATGCATTGAATAGGGTGGACTTGCCAACATTGGGCAAGCCGACGATCCCGCAACGGAAACCCATCGCAAAACTCCGGTAAAAGTGATTTCGCGCGCGCCTTAGCGGGTTAGCGGCGCGGGGGGAAGCGCGATGCTCGACAGATTGTGTGAAGCTGCTAACTCTTTGTGCAACAACAGGGGATACACAATGCGCAAACTCATCCTTGCTGCTGCGTTGGCGAGCGCCATGCCGTTCGGACCGCTAGCTGCTCAAGACACTTTGCTGCCGGTTGCTGCCGATACCGAAACGGGCACGATCATGGTAACAATGTCAGCCCCCGACGATGCCGGCATAGCAGGACGATATCTTTATGTTGCGCAGATAGAAACAGGCGTGGGATCAGCCGCGACTGGTGTAGATCGCGGCGCACCTTTGCGCACAGGGATCCTGCGGTTCCGCCGTCTTGGCAAAAAAGTGGTGGCTGAGCTTGAGAATACCAAGTTCATCGCGCCCAATGGTTCGCAGGCGCAACAGGACTCCATCGCCAACAGCTTCTCAAATGCGACCATGTGGGTTGGCGATATCAAGGAAACGTCTGAAGATGGCAGCTTCAGTTTTGACTTCGCGCCTTTCTTAGCCAAGGATCACTTCGGTTTCGCGCAACAACTGGGCGACGGGTACACTCTGCAAGGGGAATACTCCCTTGCGGACCCGGCGAAGGTGAAGGCCTTTCCCGAGAATGTGGAGTTTTCCGCGCTGCTCAGTTTTACCTCCAAGAAGCCTGATCCGTCGCTGCGCAATGTGTCGCCAAATGGCAGCGACATCTCGTTATGGGTGCGCCATTCGCTGGTCGAACTGCCGGATGATCCGATGCCGCGGCGCACCGATCCCTATGGCTTTGCGTTCAGCACGCAAACCTATGACTTTTCCGCGCCTCTGGGTAAATCCATGCTAGTCAATCTGGCCGAACGGCACCGCTTGGAGAAGGTCGATCCGGCGGCCGAGCGCAGTCCGGTGAAAGAGCCGATTGTCTATTACGTTGATGGGGCCGCGCCAGAGCCCGTGCGGCAAGCGCTGATTGATGGTGTTGGCTGGTGGGCAGAAGCGTTTGACGACGCGGGCTTTATCGATGCTTTCCGCGTCGAAGTTCTCCCAGCAAACGTCGATCCGTTCGACATGCGCTACAATGTCGTCAATTGGGTCAATCGAGCAACCAGGGGCTGGTCTTATGGCCCGAGCATAGTCGACCCGCGCACGGGAGAGATCCTAAAGGGCAGCGTAATGCTCGGCTCGCTGCGCGTGCGGCAGGATATCATGATCTTCCAGGCGCTGATGGGGGCGGGGCTGACGGACACTGGCGATCCCAACGATCCGGTTCCGGTTGCGCTGGCGCGGATTCGCCAATTGGGCGCGCATGAAGTCGGTCATACTTTAGGCTTGGCGCATAATTTTGCGGCCAGCACGCAGGATCGATACTCGGTCATGGATTACCCTGCGCCACGGGTGGAGCTGGTCGATGGCAAGTTGTCCATTGCCAATGCATATGGCGTAGGCGTGGGCGAGTGGGACAAGTTCGCGATCAAATACCTCTATGCTGCCAAGACAGATGAAGAGGCCCGCGTCATGGTGCAGGAAGCGCAAGTGAGGGGGTTACGCTTTGCGTCCAATGCCGACACTGATGGAACCGGCGCGGCCAATCCATATGGCGGGTTGTGGGATGACGGGTTGGAACCTGAGGCCGAACTGCACCGGGTGCTGGATGTGCGCGAAGCGGCGCTTGAACGCTTCAATATTGATGCGATCCCTGCAGGTCAGGATCTGGCGAGCCTACGCCGCGCGTTCGTGCCAATCTGGCTGCTTCATCGCTACCAGACAGAGGCGAGCGCAAAGCTGCTTGGCGGGGTCTATACTCCCATCGGACTGAACGGAGACGAGGTCGCAGTCTCAAAGGTTCCGGCTCGCCAGCAGGATGCAGCGCTGGATGCGCTCATGCGTGCCCTGTCAGTCGAAACGCTGAGCATACCCCCACACCTATGGCATGCGCTGTCATATGGCCCGCGCACCGATTACGATTACTCGACCACAATCGAGATTATGCCAATGGCTGGTGGATCGGTTTTCGATCCCATGCGCGCTGCTGAAATCGGTGCCGTCGCGGTTCTGGACAATTTGCTTGCGCCAGAGCGGCTCAATAGGCTCGACATCCAGCAGGCAGACGGGATGGCCGCGCCCGATGTCGAGCGCGTGCTTGACCGTCTGATCGGGCATGCCAATGATTCCGCCGGAAAGGGAGCGCTGGGCCGCAGGATCGCGACCACGATAGCGCTGTCCATGGCCAAAGCATCGCGTGAAAGCGCGCTCTCGCAATCGATTGGGATGCAGATGGACGGGCGCATTGCGACCTGGGCCGCGGAACTCAGCCGCAGCCGTGCCAAGGGTGCTGACGGAGACTGGGCGCGCGGGCTGGGCGCGCTTCTGTCAGATCGTCAGGCGCTGGATGCGGCGATCAGCAACAAGAGCATGTTGCCTGATCTACCACCAGGCAGCCCGATCTGATCAGGTCAGACGTTGTGAACGTCCTTTATCCAAGGACCGAAGGCGGTCTCACCCAGCCAATCGACCTGAACCTTCGCAGTTAGATCATTGATCGCAATCTGCGGTTTGCTGCCCGGATGAACCGCCTTTCGCAGCGGGCGCGTGCCCGGCGGCATGGAAATGATTTCGGCAATGGCATTTGGCACATCCATCGGGTCCGCAGTGCGGCGAGTGCCATCTTCCTGCCCCATGCGTGCAACCAATTGCGGATAGGCGGCGCGCTCGTCAAAATTGAGGCGTTCCCTAAGTTCACTCGCCAGCTTGTTGCGATTGACCCAGACCTTGGTCGGATAGCCGCCCGGCTCGATCACGCACACTTCCACGCCGTGCGGGACAAGCTCGTAAGCCATTGCTTCGCTCATCGCCTCCAACGCAAATTTGGTTGGAGAGTAATGCCCCGCTGATGGAACAATTACGCGCCCTAGCTGAGAGGAGATGTTGAAGATCAAGCCATTCTTGGCGCGGCGCATTGCGGGGAGGGCTGCGCGCGACATGCGGTGAGGGCCATAGACATTGGTATCGAAGATCAGCTGCGTTGCGATCATATCCTGCAACTCGATCGGGCCAGCATAGCCGATCCCAGCATTGTTGATCAGAATGTCTATCGCGCCGCCTGCGATCTCTTCCGCTTTGGCAACACCAGCGGACACTTGTTCATCGGACTGCACGTCAATCTCGATCACGTGCAGATCAAGGTTCAGCCCCAGAACCAGCGCCTCAAGCTCGTCCGCGTCAAAGCTGAGCGGTGGCAGCGCGGCGTCCTCGATCAGCGTGTAGCCGAGTGCGAAATCTTCAGCCATCAACCGTCCGAAGCCGGAAGAACATCCGGTGATAAGGATGCTTTTACCGCGCATGTCGCGCGCAACTGCAACTTGATCGGGCTGCGCCAGCGATGCTGTGGCAGCAAGGGCACCTGTGGCAGCGGCACCGGCAAACAGGGAACGTCGGTTCAGATTAGGCATGCAAAATCTCCTTACAGCGCATCAATGCACGAGATGGACATCTTATCCCTGCATCCTGATCGCGTAGTCGCTCATGAACCGGGCGTCATCACCCTTCGCCAGCCATTCGGCTTCGCTTCCGATCGCCCCCAGCATCTGAACCAGATCATCCTGTTCCGTTTTGCCATAGTTACCCAGCACATGGCCCGTGACGCGTTCCTTATGTCCAGGGTGGCCTATGCCGATGCGAACGCGGCGAAAGTCCTCGCCTATGTGCTGAATGGTAGAACGTATTCCGTTGTGTCCAGCAGCCCCACCGCCGCGCTTTACCTTGATCTTGAACGGTTCGAGATCGAGCTCGTCATAGAATACGGTCAGGTCTTGGGGGCCAAGCTTGTAATAACGCAGCGCTTCGCCAATGGAACGCCCGCTCTCGTTCATGAAAGTCGCAGGTTTCAGCAAAAGCACTTTTTCGGAGCCGATCCGGCCTTCCTGCACCCATCCTTGGAATTTCTTCTGCACCGGGCCGAACGGGTGCATTTCAGACAAGACGTCACACACCATGAAACCGACATTGTGCCGGTTCATCGCGTAACGCGGTCCAGGATTTCCGAGGCCAGCCCAAATTTGCATGCAGATTCCCTAGCGAGCGGAGGCAAAAAACAAAACACCGGACTTCTTTCGAAGCCCGGCGCCTTGGTGATTTCTCAATGAGAAAGCGGTTGGAAGCGAGTTACTCCTCGCCGCCTTCTTCGCCGTCAGCTGCGTCATCGCCGCTTTCAGCTTCCGCTGCTTCGCCTGCACCTTCATCGCCTGCTGCCGCCTCATCTTCGCTCTTCTTAAGTGCGGATGGAGCAACCAGCGTTGCGATGGTGAAGTCACGATCGGTGATGGCGCTCTCGCTGCCTTCTGGCAGCGTCAGCTCACTGATGTGGATTGAATCGCCCACTTCCTTGCCAGTGACATCAATCTCGATCTCGCCCGGGATCTTGTCGTTTTCGCAGACCAGTTCCAACTCGTGACGGACTACGTTGAGAACGCCGCCCTTCTTGAGGCCCGGTGATGCGTCTTCATTGATGAAGACAACAGGGACAGACACGTCGATCTTGCCACCTTTGGTCATGCGGAGGAAGTCGACATGTTCCGGACGATCTGTGACCGGATGGAGCGACACGTCCTTGGGAAGAGTGCGAATGGTCTCGCTGCCTAGCTTGATCTCGACGATCGAGTTCATGAAGTGACCGGTCCCGAGTTGCTTGACCAGTTCTTTTTCTTCCAGATGGATAGTGGTTGGTGCTTCTTTGCCGCCATAAATCACAGCGGGTACTCGGCCTTCGCGACGCAGTGCACGGGAGGCTCCCTTGCCAGCCCGTTCGCGCGTCTCGGCCGGAAGTGTCAGAGCGTCGCTCATGTCGCTTACCTTTCGAAATGCTTATTTGGTTACTTCGCGCGCCACACCTCCAGGGATGACCATGACGCCTAAGCGCGGGCCTTTAGAGGGGGTGCAGATGAATGGCAAGCGCTATTGCAGGCGGGTGAGGGTGTATCCGCGCTGTTCAATCAGGGTCGCCAGTCCGTCCGGGCCAACCAGGTGGGCAGCGCCCACAGCGATCAGGGGATTGGGCCCATCAGCCAGTAGGGCGTCAATTTCTCTCATCCAGGCACGGTTACGGCCGGCAAGCAGGGCCTCATAGAGTTCGGGATCAGCCATAATGCCCGACTGGGTAGCGTTGATCAGCTCTTCCTCGTCACCGCTGAGCCATGCCTGCCGCAATCGCTCCGGATTGTCGCCAAGCGATCGGTACTCGGCGATAATTCCGGTCAGCAAATCCGTTTGATCCTGCGGTGCCAGATCATCAAAGATGCGCAATTGGGTCAGCGTGCCTTCCAGCTCGCGCACCCGATGGTCGGGGAATTCAAGCAGAAGTGCTTTGTCCACTCCGTTACGCTGGGAGCCAGTGTTGGAAACCCGCGCGAGCATAAGGGCTGCCGCCCAGGTTTCCACATTTGCAAACTCGCGCGATGAAAAATGTCCCTTTGCCATCATTTCATCGAGTTGCTCACGGTCTTCGGCATCGACCCGGGTCCGTATGTCGGGTTGACCGGGGGTCGTGGCAAGAATGGTGAATGTGCTGCTGATCGAGCGTGTGTCAGACAAATCGCCAACTTCAACGACAAGTAGCTGTGCCTGATCGATAACTCTTTCGAGATCAGCGGTTCGCCATTCGACCCCGTCGGGTAGCGCATGAATAGTGCCAAACAGCCAGCCCTGTGGTTCGCCTTTGGCGTCCGCGATCTCGTACAAGATCGGAGACGGCGTGGGCTGGGCGTTTTCGACCGTTTCACTGCCAGCTTCGCAGCCGGCTAGCACCAAGGCACCCGCCAGCAAGAAAGCGAACCTTGCGATCATTGAACGCGGATTGTTTCGATCTCGCGTTCTGCCAGATAGTCCTGAACGCTCTTGTCACCCGCGAGGTGGCCCGCACCCACGGCGATGAAGACAGTCCCAGGGGTGTCTAAACGCGTGTCAATCCAGTCGGCCCAGTTGCGATTGCGCATGTAGAGGAGGCTCTCAGCGACCGCGGGATCGGTCAGGCCCTCGTTCATCAGTTTCGCCAGGGCATCGGCGTCGCCTTTGGCCCACTCTGTTACCATCTTGTCCAGCATTGGCTTGATCTCGTCGATGCCATTTGCGGCGTCGATCAGGAATCCAATCTGCGATTCTTGTGGCAGTTCATCGAACACGCTGATCTGGAATTCGATGGTCTCAAGTGCTTGCTGGTCTTTTTCGCCAGCCTTTGTGAGCAGCACTTTCTCAACGCCAGCATCCGGCGAATAGCCTTGCTGCAGCAAGGGCAACATGCTCATCATCATACCCGCATACCATGGCTCGAACTGGTCAAACGCCGCTGGCGGGACAGAAAGTTTGCCCATCGCTTCTTCGTATGAAGCCTTTTGTTCCTCTGACAGCAAGCTGCGTAACGTGGTACCTTTCGGTAGGACGCCCTTGGTCATCACAAGAGTTTGCATTTCTTGCCCGATTTCAGGGCCCATCTTGATTTCGGTCACGATACTATCGGATTCGGCAAGCGCGTTCTCCAGCATCGGTGTCGACCATTCGACGTCGTCAGGTAGCGCGTGGACGGTTCCAAAGAGATAGATGGTAGTGTCTTCGTCTGCGACTTTCCAAAGCGCGGGGGATCCCGTTTCTGTAGCGGTTTCTTCTGATACCTCAGGCGCAATCTCATCTTGTGCCAGGGCTGGCCCGGCCAGTAGCAAAGCAGACACGGTTAGTGCTGTGGTGATCCTGATGCGCATCTTCGGGTTTATCCTGTCTCGCTAATGTTGAAATCGACCGTATCCGCACCTGCCCTTAACACGCAATGAAGTCTTGCTGTGTATCGTGGGAAAATCAAGCTTACGCGCGCCAACGCTGCATCGCAGCATTGACGAGGGCAGGGGGTTGAGCCATTGGCCTGCGCTATGAGTTTCGACCCGCCAAAACGCGATCCAAAGCGGTCTTTTCAGGACATGATCCTTGCGCTCCATGATTTCTGGAGCGCAAAGGGGTGTCTGGTGCTGCAACCTTATGACATGCGCATGGGCGCTGGCACGTTCCACACCGCCACCACGCTGCGCGCGCTAGGGCCGGAGCCTTGGAACGCGGCTTTCGTTCAGCCATGCCGCCGCCCGACTGACGGGCGCTATGGCGAGAACCCCAATCGCCTGCAGCATTACTATCAGTATCAAGTGATCCTGAAGCCAAGCCCGCCGGATATCCAGCAATGGTATCTGGATAGCCTTTCGGTCATCGGGATCGATCCGCTTAAACACGATATCCGGTTTGTCGAGGATGACTGGGAAAGCCCGACGCTGGGCGCATGGGGCCTGGGCTGGGAAGTGTGGTGTGATGGAATGGAAGTCACGCAATTCACTTATTTCCAGCAGATGGGTGGGTTTGACTGCAAGCCCGTTGCTGGCGAGCTGACTTACGGGCTGGAACGTCTGGCGATGTATATTCAGGGCGTCGACAATGTGTACGACCTCGACTTCAACGGTCGCGGTGCAAGCTACGGCGAGGTGTTTCTCGAAAACGAGAAACAGATGTCGAAGTGGAACTTCGAGGTTGCTGACACAGACGCGCTGTTTGACCTGTTCAACAAGGCAGAGGCGGAGTGCAAGAACGCACTTTCGGCCAATGTCCCGATCGCGGCCTATGAACAGGCCGTCGAGGCGAGCCACATCTTCAACCTGCTGCAGGCGCGGGGTGTAATCAGCGTTCAGGAACGCGCGAGCTATATGGGCCGCGTGCGCGACTTGGCGCGAGGAAGCTGCGAAGCGCATATGGAAAAAGAAGCCGCGGGCTGGGCGGAGAAATATCCGGAGTGGTCGAAATGAGCGGCTCCGACTTCCTCCTTGAGCTTCTGTCCGAAGAAATCCCCGCGCGGATGCAGGCTGGTGCGCGCACTGAACTGGAGAAACTGTTCCGCCGCGAAATGGATACAGCTGGCGTGTCGACTGGCGAGCTCAAAGTCTATTCGACGCCGCGCAGGCTGGCGCTGATCGCGCGGGATTTACCGACCGAGACCGAAGCGGTTCGTGAAGAAGCCAAGGGCCCGCCCGAAGGCGCGCCCGATCAAGCAGTCGAGGGTTTCTGCCGCAAGAACGGCGTGACCCGCGATCAGCTGGAAGTGCGCGACGTTAAGGGCCGCAACACCTATTTCGCCGTCATCGAAAAGCCGGGCAGGGCGGTGAAAGATCTGCTCGCTGAGGCTATCCCCGCGATCATCCGCGATTTCGCCTGGCCCAAGTCGATGCGCTGGGGCGATGCCTCGATCAGCACGGAAAGCCCGCGCTGGGTGCGTCCGCTGTCCGGCATCGTTGCGATATTGGGCGAAGATCTGATCGAATGCGGCGTAGGCAGCATCACAAGCGGCTATGCAACGGTTGGCCACCGGTTCCATCACCAAGGTGAAATCACCATCGGTTCGGCTGATGACTACGTCGAGAAGCTGCGCGCATGTCATGTGATCGTCGATCATGCAGAGCGGCAAGATGCGGTTCGCGCTGGCGCGAAAAAGGCCGCAGAGGAAGCTGGCCTGACACTGGTCGAAGATGAAGGTCTTGTGATCGAGAATGCCGGCCTGACCGAATGGCCGGTGCCGCTGCTCGGACGGTTTGACGAGGAATATCTCGACGTTCCGCCCGAAGTCATCCAGTTGACCGCGCGGGTGAACCAGAAATATTTCGTGTGCGAGGACCAGAACGGCAAACTCGCGAACGCGTTCATTTGCACTTCGAACATCATCGCGGAAGATCCGGCTGTGGTGGTCGACGGCAACCGCAAGGTGCTCGCCGCAAGGCTATCCGACGCGCGCTTCTTCTGGGAATTGGACCAGAAAACACCACTGGCTGAGCACGCGAAGAAGCTGGAGCGGATCACCTTTCACGAAAAGCTGGGTAGTGTTGCCGACAAGGTAGATCGCGTCGCCAAACTGGCGCGCTGGCTATGCGAGGAAGGCGTTGTCAATGATGACGCGGACTTGGCCGAACAGGCTGCGCGCCTGTGCAAGGCCGATCTCGTTACTGAAATGGTTGGCGAGTTCCCCGAGCTACAAGGCCTGATGGGCGGATATTACGCCGAGAAGGAAGGCTTGCGTCAGGAAGTTTCCGACGCAATCCGCGATCACTACAAGCCGGTGGGGCAGGGCGACGATGTCCCGACCGCTCCGGTGACAGTGGCGGTGTCGCTGGCGGATAAGTTGGACACCCTGCGTAGCTTTTTCTCGATTGATGAGAAGCCGACTGGTTCGAAAGACCCATTTGCGCTGCGTAGGTCAGCACTTGGCGTGATCCGGACTATTGAAGAGAACGGATTGCGTTTCGGCGTTGCAGAGGGTGATTTGCTCGAATTTTTCGCTGACCGTCTCAAGGTCCAGCAACGCGAAGCCGGTGTCCGTCACGACCTCATCGACGCGGTGTTTGCGCTTGGCGGTGAAGACGATCTCGTTCGGCTGCTTGCGCGTGTGAAGGCGCTACAGAGCTTTGTCGAAACAGAAGACGGTGCAAACCTGCTGGCTGGCTACAAGCGCGCGGCGAATATCCTCAAGAAAGAGGAATTCGAACCGACCGAGCCTTCGCATGCGCCTGAAGACGCCGAAAAGGCACTGATCGACGCGCTTCAGGCTGCGGAACCCAAGGCAGTCGCAGCGATTGAAAGTGAAGACTTTGCCGCTGCAATGTCCGCTCTCGCCAGCCTGCGCGCGCCAATCGACCGCTTCTTTGAAGACGTGATTGTCAACGCTGAAGAAAAGCATGTGCGCGCCGCGCGCCTGACGCTGCTATCGCGCTTCCGTGATGCGGTGCATCAAGTAGCAGATTTCTCAAGGATTGAAGGTTGATGGTTCAAACGGTTTACACTTTCGGCGGATCGGCAGATCACTCGGATGAACGCCAGAAGGACAAGACCGTTACCGGAGGCAAGGGCGCCAATCTGGCAGAGATGGCGAGCATCGGCCTGCCGGTCCCTCCAGGCTTTACCATCACCACCGAAGAATGTGTGCAGTACCTGCAAGAAGGCGCTGAATTCGGGGAAGAATTACGTGCGCAAGTTGCGGGCGCGTTGAAGCATATCGAAGCGACCGTTGGTAAAAGCTTTGGCGATGCGAGTGACCCGCTGCTCGTTTCGGTCCGATCGGGCGCGCGTGTTTCGATGCCGGGAATGATGGACACGGTCCTGAATCTCGGCCTCAACGATGATACCGTTGCCGGCCTCGCCAGCGCATCGGGCGATGAACGATTTGCCTGGGACAGCTATCGCCGGTTTATCCAGATGTATGCCGATGTGGTGCTGGGCCTTGATCACGGATTGTTCGAGGAAGCGCTGGAAATCGCAAAAGAGGACAAGGGCCTTTATGCCGACACCGAGATGGAAGCGGACGACTGGAAAGAGCTGGTCGCTGAATACAAAGCCATCGCGGAAAAGGAATTGGGTCATCCGTTCCCGCAGGATGTGACCGAACAGCTGTGGGGCGCGATTCAGGCGGTGTTTGACAGCTGGGATAGTGACCGCGCGAAGGTCTATCGCCGGTTGAACGATATTCCCGCCGATTGGGGCACCGCCGTCAATGTGCAGGCGATGGTGTTCGGGAATATGGGTGACACATCGGCGACAGGCGTTGCGTTCACGCGCGATCCGGCGACCGGTGAGCGTGCGTACTATGGCGAATATCTGATCAATGCGCAGGGTGAAGACGTGGTGGCGGGCATCCGCACGCCGCAATATCTGACTAAAGCCGCGCGCGAGAAAGCGAATGCCAAACCGCTGAGCATGGAAGAGGCGATGCCAGAGGCTTACGGCGAGCTCGCCCGCGTGTTTGACCTGCTGGAACTTCACTACAAGGACATGCAGGACATCGAATTCACGGTGCAACAGGGCACGCTGTGGATGCTGCAGACACGTTCGGGCAAGCGCACTGCCAAGGCCGCGCTGAAGATGGCGGTCGATATGGTCGGCGAAAACCTGATCGACGAGAAGACCGCGATCCTGCGCGTAGATCCCATGGCGCTGGATCAATTGCTTCACCCGACGCTCGACCCCAAGGCGCACCGTGACATACTGGGCACCGGACTTCCGGCTTCGCCTGGTGCAGCTTCAGGCAAGATCGTGCTGGATGCAGACACCGCGGAACAATGGTCTGGGCGTGGCGAGAAAGTGATCCTTGTCCGCGTGGAAACCTCGCCAGAAGACATTCACGGAATGCACGCCGCGCAAGGCATCCTGACAGCGCGTGGCGGCATGACGTCACATGCAGCCGTGGTCGCGCGCGGTATGGGGCGCCCCTGTGTTTCGGGCGCGTCGGCCGTTTCAATTGATCGTGCAACGAAAACGCTGCGCATCGGCAATCGTGAGCTGAAAGAGGGTGATACCATCACCATCGACGGCGCGAATGGCCAGATCATGGCCGGTGAGGTTCGCACGATCGAGCCAGAACTGGCCGGCGACTTTGGTGTTCTGATGGAATGGGCGGACAAACACCGCCGCATGCGTGTGCGAACCAATGCGGAAACGCCCGCAGACTGCAAGATGGCGCGGCAGTTTGGCGCGGAGGGCATCGGGCTTTGCCGCACAGAACATATGTTTTTCGACGCGAGCCGGATCCGGGCGGTGCGTCAGATGATCCTTGCAGAAGACGAGAAAACCCGGCGGGCTGCACTCGAGAAACTGCTGCCGGAACAGCGCGCAGACTTCAAGGCGATCTTCGAAGTGATGGTTGGCTTGCCATGCACCATCCGCTTGCTTGATCCGCCTCTGCACGAATTTCTGCCGCACGAGGATGCAGACTTTGCCGATCTGGCGGATGCAACCGGTCTTGGCGTGGATCACCTAAAGCGCCGGGCGGGAGAGTTGCACGAATTCAACCCGATGCTGGGCCACCGCGGTTGCCGCCTTGGGATCACCTTCCCTGAAATCTACGAGATGCAGGCGCGGGCGATCTTTGAAGCCGCGTGTGAGGTGGCAAAGACATCAGGCGAAGCCCCGATCCCCGAGGTGATGATCCCGCTGATTGCGACCAAGCGCGAGCTGGAGATTCTCAAAGCCTTGATCGATAAAGCCGCGGCTGAGGTGTTCGCGGCGCAGGGTATTGCGGTCGACTACCTAGTCGGCACCATGATTGAGCTGCCACGTGCGGCCTTGATGGCCGGAGAGATCGCGGAAGAAGGTGCGTTCTTCAGCTTCGGCACGAACGACCTTACGCAAACCACGCTTGGTGTATCGCGCGACGACAGCGCGCGTTTCCTGGCGCCTTATGTTGAGAAGGGCATTTTCCCGCGTGATCCGTTTGTGAGTCTGGATATCGAAGGTGTCGGGCAACTGGTCGAACTCGCGGCAGAGCGGGGCAGGGCAACGCGCCCTGATATCAAGCTAGGCATCTGCGGCGAGCATGGTGGCGACCCTGCCAGCATCGCCTTCTGCGAGAGCGTTGGCCTGGATTATGTCAGCGCATCGCCATACCGCGTGCCGATCGCGCGACTGGCGGCGGCGCAATCATCACTGAAGGCCTAGCGCCAACCGGTCAGAGTCAGGATCTGGAAGGTTTCGGAAACTTTCCCGTCGTCCTCGCGCAGCTCGTCAAACTTGGTCTGCGCGCGGGCCAGACCCGACTTTCCCAAATACGGGGCCGGTGATACCAGCACTGAAGTCAGCGCCTGATCGCGAAGATCATCAATCAACGTAGTCAGTGAACTATAGCGCACCGTAAGTTTGTGTGTATCGACCACTTGTTTTGAGAACCCGGCGCGTTGGAGCAGAGCAGTCCCCGCGCGATGATCAATCTGTGGGTGAATGCGCGCCGCTGGCCGATCGTCGTCCGCAGCCAACATGATCTCCCGAAGCGCTGGTAAACTACCAGCCCCGATAATCTCCGCAATCATCAGCCCGCCGTGAGCCAGTGCATTGCGCGCATGGATAAGAGCTCCTGGCAGATCGTTGACGCTATCCAGCCGTGCGAGGCTGACAATAAGATCAAGCTCGGAGAATGGCAGTGGCTGTTCTTCATCAAGAATGCGAGCTGAACAGATATTCGATGCTGAGGTCGCAAATGTTGCTTCTAGCAAGGATGTCTCGTGCCCCACCAGAAGCGCATTCTTTGCCTCGTGCCGCATGAAGTCGAGCCGCTCACCGATATCTTCCTGCATAGCCTCATAGAGCCAGCTTGTGCCGATGCGGACTAACCCCCGTTGCTCACGCTGCTCCCGGCGCGCCCTTGAGAATATAGCAGGTACCTGTGTTTGCGACATCATGCGATCACTGCCGTGCTTACATTGCCAACGCAAGAGGGCCGCATGACCAGTTCCAGATCGGGCTGAAGAGTTCGTGCGCTGGCCGCACAAGTCTTCGCGCCGTTGATCGATCTCGTGTACCCGCCGCGCTGCCCGATCTGCGGAAATGCGACAGCCGATCAAGGCGGGCTCTGCGGGCCATGTTGGAGTGAGCTTGTCATTCCCGGTGATCCTGCTTGCGCGACTTGCTCCAGGCCTTTTCCAAGCGACATGAGCAATGCCGATGGCGCACAATGTGCCGTTTGCCTCGAGCGTATGCCGAAGCACTCCGGGATTTACGCAGGAACGATTTACAATGACGCGTCGCGCAAGCTGATCCTCTCTTTCAAACATGGAAGAAAAATCGCATTGGCGCGGCAGCTTGCAGAAATGATCGGGTCCAAGATCCCACAGACGGACGATGTGGTGCGACTTCCCTTGCTGGTGCCGGTGCCACTGCACAGGTGGAGGTTATGGCGGCGTGGATACAATCAATCCGCGCTTCTTGCGCTAGAACTGGAGAAGTTGGGAAAAGGGAAAGCGCTTGTCGACGGGCTTTACCGAATCAGGAATACGCCAATGCTTGGCGGAATGCAGCGTAAACAACGCGAGAAAACCCTTTCAGGTGCGATTCGATTGAACCCGCGTCGGGCAACAATGCTATCTGGCCAGGATGTCATACTGGTCGATGATGTGCTGACCAGCGGAGCAACCAGTGATGCGTGCACGCACGTTCTTCTGAAAGGCGGAGCGCGGTCCGTCTCCATCGCGTGTTTTGCAAGGGTAATGTCGGGCGCTCTGCATGGCGATCATGCCGCGATACCCCAAGGTCTGAAAACATAACGCCCGAGGCCGAAAAGGCCCCGGGCGCCACGTGACGAAATTAAACGAACCCACTTCATAGAAGCTTGAACAACCACCCCCTTTTTGGTTGTTCGGCTCCTATTTCTCATCGTTCTTGCCGAAAGCGCTCTTCCAAAAAAGGAGTGCTGCATTCCGACTGCCCCCTGAACCCGACGCATTTTGCACCTTTGTCCGGTGGTCGAGCCTAGGCCCGATGACGCTACGTCTCACTGCAGCGTCAAAACTCAAAGTGTGAAGTCGCTTGCCAATAGATTTTCGAGCGGCAATGTGGTTATCCTGCAACAACCCATCGTAAGCCACTACCCGTTCATCGAAGGAAGACATTTTGACTGATCACACTGGCGGATCTGAATCACCCGAACTGTCATTGGAGTTCCGGCCTAAGTTCGACATGGCCGGGCTTGTCACCGCGGTTGTGATCGAGAATTCGACCAAGGATGTTCTGATGGTGGCGCATATGAATGCAGATGCCATTGCTCAAACGCAGAGCAGTGGAATAGCGCATTTCTGGTCTCGCTCTCGGCAGGAGCTTTGGATGAAGGGCGGGACTTCGGGTAATACCTTGAGCGTCACTGAAATGCGCACAGATTGCGACCAGGATGCGCTGCTTCTTTACGTCGATCCAGCCGGTCCTGCGTGTCATACCGGCGAGCATTCGTGTTTTTATCGGATTGTCAGCGACGGCACTCTCGTAAGGGTCAAGACTTGACGCTAACGTAAAGGTAAGCTACGGCCGCTGGTATGGCAACAGCACCAACAAACTCGAATCAGATGGCTCAAGACGGCAAGCATGCCGGGGCCCATCTCGACCGACCCGACAAACTCGCGCGTGAGCAATATTCAATCTCCGATCTGACAACGGAGTTTGAGTGCACCGCCCGCGCGCTGCGCTTTTATGAGGACGAAGGATTGATCTCGCCCGCAAGGGTCGGGTTGACGCGCGTATATTCGAAGCGCGATCGGGCTCGTCTCGCGTGGATCATGCGGGCAAAGAATGTCGGCTTTAGCCTCGTCGAAATCCGCGAAATGATCGACCTTTACGATCTTGATGATGGCCGTGTTGAACAGCGCCGCGTTACAATCGAGAAATGCAAAGCGCATGTTGCAAAGCTGAAGCGCCAGCGCGCAGACATTGATTCTTCAATCAAAGAGCTCAGCGAATTCATCAAACAGATCGAAACGCTCAACCTCAACAAGTGAGCTTTTTCCTATAGTCGCAACCCAATTGCAGCAAGGACACACAGATGCCCACCTACAACGCCCCCACCCGTGACACCCGTTTCGTAATCAACGAGATGTTGGAGCTGGAATCCTTCGGTAATCTGCCAGGCTTTGAAATGGCAACGCCCGACATGGTCGAAGCGGTTGTGAATGAAGCCGGCAAGTTCTGCTCCGAGGTTTTGGCCCCGATCAACCAGATTGGTGACCAGCAAGGCTGCACGCGCCACGAAGACGGCAGCGTGACAACACCAGATGGCTTCAAGGAAGCCTTCAACCAATATCGTGAGGCAGGTTGGGGTACGATCTCTGCACCTCAAGAATTCGGCGGACAGGGCATGCCGCACGTTATGGGGTTCGTGATTGAGGAATTCGTTGCATCCGCTAATCAGGCATTCGGTATGTATCCGGGTTTGACCACTGGAGCCGTGGCGGCGCTGATCGCTTCGGGTACTGCAGAGCAGAAAGAGAAATACGTCTCGAAGATGATCTCGGGCGAATGGCTTGGCACTATGAATCTGACCGAGCCGCATTGCGGCACGGATTTGGGGATGATCCGCACCAAGGCAGAGCCACAGGCAGAGGGCAGCTATTCGATCACCGGGACGAAGATCTTCATCTCGGCAGGTGAGCACGACCTGACTGAAAACATCATTCACCTGGTACTCGCCAAGACACCAGGCGCACCGGATAGCTCCAAAGGGATATCCCTGTTCGTGGTGCCAAAGGTGCTGGTGAATGATGACGGCTCGCTAGGCGACCGCAATGCGGTGTCGTGTGGTTCAATCGAGCACAAGATGGGCATCCACGGAAACGCTACCTGCGTGCTCAATTATGACGGTGCGAAGGGCTGGATGGTCGGCGAGGAGAACAAGGGGCTGGCGGCCATGTTCGTGATGATGAATGCCGCGCGTCTTGGCGTTGGCATTCAAGGCCTCGCACAGGCTGAGGCGGCATATCAGAATGCAGTTGCCTATGCGCTCGATCGCCGACAGGGCCGCGCGCTTACCGGTCCGGCGGAACCTGAAGAAAAAGCAGATCCGATTTTCGTTCACCCTGACGTTCGCCGGATGCTGATGGACGCGAAGGTCTTCACAGAAGGCATGCGCGCATTGTGCCTCTGGGGCGCACTGCAGGTCGACCTAACTCACAAGGCGCAGACTGAGGAAGAACGCGACCAGGCGGACGCTTTGATTGGCCTCTTGACCCCGGTGATCAAGGGATATGGCACTGACAAGGGCTATGACATTGCCACTAACATGCAGCAGGTCTTCGGTGGCCACGGCTATGTTGAAGAATGGGGCATGAGCCAGTTCGTTCGCGATGCGCGCATTGCGCAAATCTACGAAGGCACCAACGGCGTGCAGGCGATGGACCTTTGCGGGCGCAAGCTCGCGAGCAAAGGTGGCGCTGCGATCCAGGCCTTCTTCAAGATCGTTGGTGAAGACATCGCTTCGGCCAAGGAAGACGAAGCGCTTAAAGACATCGCCGAAATGCTGGAGAAAGCTCTCGGGCAGCAGCAAGCGGCCACCATGTGGTTCATGAACAATGCGATGCAGAACCCGAACCACCTTGGCGCGGGCGCGCATCACTACATGCACATTATGGGCATTGTTACGCTTGGCTGGATGTGGCTGCGCATGGCAAAGGCTGCGAAGCAGGCTTTGGCCGCGGATACCGGGGACAAGGCCTATTACGAAGCAAAGCTTACCAGCGCGCGCTATTACGCTGAACGGTATTTGCCGGATGCCGGTGCGCTTCGCCGCAAGCTCGAAGCAGGGAGCGAGAGCATGATGGCGCTGGGTGAAGAGGCCTTTGCCACGGCAGCCTAAACAGATCTGAATTCCGAAATGAAAAAGGCCCGGAGGAACAATCCTTCGGGCCTTTTGTATTGTGGTTTATTCGTTCGCTTATTCGACTGGCAGGAAATCCGGCACTGAGAGATATCGCTCGCCTGTGTCGTAGTTGAAGCCGAGTACGCGCGATCCAGCAGGTAAATCGCTGAGTTTCTGCGCGATAGCTGCCAAAGTTGCGCCGGACGAGATACCGATCAGCATGCCTTCCTCGCTTGCTGCGCGGCGCGCCATTTCCTTTGCATCTTCGGGATCAACCTGGATCGCTCCGTCGATAGCTTGTGTGTGTAAATTGCCCGGAATGAAGCCGGCGCCGATACCCTGGATCGGGTGAGGGCGGGGCTGTCCGCCGCTGATCACCGGCGACAGCGTCGGTTCCACGGCATAGGCCTTCATGTCCGGCCAATGGCGCTTCAGCTCCTCTGCAGACCCTGTCAGGTGCCCGCCGGTGCCCACGCCCGTGATCATCACGTGAATCGGTGTTTCGGCAAAATCCGCGAGAATTTCCTTTGCGGTGGTCTTTACATGAACGGCGACATTCGCAGGGTTGTCAAACTGGCTCGGCATCCACGAGTTATCGGTGCTCTCGACCAGTTCGTGCGCGCGTTCGATCGCGCCTTTCATCCCTTTTTCTTTCGGGGTTAGATCGAAGGATGCACCGTAAGCCAGCATCAGACGCCGACGTTCAAGCGACATGCTCTCCGGCATGACCAGAACCAGCCTATAGCTTTTGACAGCCGCCACCATAGCCAGGCCGATGCCCGTGTTGCCGCTTGTCGGTTCAATGATGGTGCCACCCGGTTTCAATGCGCCCGATTGTTCGGCATCTTCCACCATCGCCAGTGCAATCCGGTCCTTGATTGATCCGCCCGGATTGGATCGCTCGCTCTTGATCCACACTTCATGGTCAGGGAACATCCGCGACAGCCGGATATGCGCGGTGTTGCCAATCGTTTCGAGGATGTTTGCGGCTTTCATGTCAGGCCTCCTGAGATTTGCTTCGTCGATCTGCTTGTAGCACGTCTTCTGGCGGATCGAAGGTCTTTGTCGTGCGCAATACTGGGAATATTCGGCTCCAAAGCCCAACGGTTACAAGCGCACCAACGCCGCCAACCACCACTGCCGCGACCGGGCCGACAAGAAAGGCGAGGGCGCCTGAAAAAGCATCCCCACCTTCGTTGGAAGCACTTATGGTCAGCAGGCTGACCGATGATACGCGCCCGCGCTTGTCATCGGGTGTGTGCAGCTGGATGAGCGACTGGCGTATGTAGACGCTGAACATGTCCGCCGCGCCAACAATGAAGAGCATCGCAAGGCTCAGCGGCATGCTGGTTGATAGACCGAAGACAATTGTCGCAACGCCAAAGATCGCCACGGCCAAGAGCATCTTCGGGCCAACATTGCTTTCCAAGGGACGGAAGCTGAAAAATAGAGCGGTGAGCGCTGCACCAGTAGCAGGTGCGGCAGCGAGCATCGACAATCCAATCTCACCCACTTGCAGGATATCACGCGCATAGACCGGGAAAAGTGCAGTCGCTCCAGCCAGAAACACCGCGAACAGATCGAGTGTTATCGCACCAAGAACCATCTTGTTGCGTACGACATAGGCCAAGCCGTCAACGATCGCACCAATTGGTCGCTGATCCTGGCGCGTGGCTGGCTGGGGAACCTTACCGATCAAAGTCAGTGCAATGGCTGAAATGGCAAAAAGAATTGCAGCACCGGCATAGGGTAGTGCGGGCGCGATCCGATAGAGCACGCCGCCCAACGCTGGCCCGACGATCATGCCGACTTGCCAAGAGATAGAGGAAAGCGCGATTGCCGTGGGAAGTATAGCTCTGGGCACCAGGTTGGGAGACAGTGCCGAGAGCGCTGGACCAGCAAAGCCGCGCGCAATTCCTAGCACCACAGCCACACTGAACAGGATCGGGATCGAAATCTCTTCGGTCCAACTGAACCAAGCCAGAACCAACGCACATGCTAGCTGAAGCAGCACGGTGAGGCGGCCCAGTTTACGCCTGTCAAACCGGTCTGCTGCGAGCCCGCTAAACGGGGTCAGGACAAACAGGGGCAGAAACTGAAGCAGGCCGATCAGTGCCAGTTGGCCAGACGCTTCGGCGATGCCCATCCCGTCATCACGCGCGATATTGTAGGTCTGCCAGCCGATGATCAGCAGCATGGCATATTGCGCCAGCGTCATACTGAGACGACTGACCCAATAATAACGGAAGTTAGCGACACGGAACGGGTGCGAAGGCTCGCTCAAGTCATTCGGAGAGGGGGAGGTTGCGTGATTCACCCAACCGCCATGGCAGGGCCAATGCCCTGTGCCAAGATATCAAAAATTTATCTTATCGGAGTTGCCGTTATTCAGCGCAGTTTGCGCAAACGCGGGTTTGGCTGCAGCTCGTCGATGATGGCGAGGAAATCGTCCAGGCGCAAAATGCGTTCGAATTGGAATCCGGCTCGCTCGTCGCGGGTCCAGATCACATAGGCTTCTATGCGTCCGACAACCGGCAGACGGATGATAACCCGATCTCCACGTTGAAGGTTTTCAGCGTCATCGACCATGAAGCCGTGGGCTGACAGATTGGCCACGTGCAGTTTGATATCACCGAGACGACGGTGTTCTGCAATCACCGGGAAATCCACCGGGTGACGCGCAGCGCGACGTAGATCAGTAACGCTCAGATTTGCTCCGGCACTCACAACACAACCTCCAGTTATCGTTCTGTGGATGCGGTATGCGCGCTAAAGGCTGATATTTGGTAAAGACCGGTTGGATCAAAACGACAATCGAGCCATGATCCTCGTGCCGACCCGGGTAAAAGAATTTATGATACAGATATTTAGTGCGGTTAACGTATGACGATGCCGTGCTTCTTTTTTCCAAGGCTCAGCTTGCGTTGATCGCCTTCACCGACCTCGACCAAGGTTGAAGGGTCGATAATGGGCAATCCATCAAGTCGCACCGCGCCTTCAGCAATCTTGCGTTTCGCTTCGCCATTCGAAGCTGTGAACCCGATCTCAGTCAATAATGCGCCTATGCGCATACCTTCAGCGCCGACTGCCACGCTGGGCAGGTCATCGCCGGTTCCGCCGCCAGCAAAAGTCTGCGCCGCGGTGGCCTCCGCCGCTCTGGCCGCATCTTCGCCGCGGACCAATTTGGTCACTTCATTGGCCAGCACGACTTTGGCATCGTTGATCTCTGCACCCTCGAGCGCTTCGAGCCGGGCAATCTCATCCAGCGGCAAATCGGTGAACAGGCGAAGGAAACGCCCGACGTCGCGGTCATCGCAATTACGCCAGTATTGCCAGAAATCGTATCCGGGCAGCTGGGCTTCGTTCAGCCAAACAGCACCCGCTGCGGTCTTGCCCATTTTCGCGCCATCGGCAGTGGTCAGCAGCGGGGTAGTCAAACCGTAAAGCTCGCGCCCATCCTTGCGTCGTGAAAGCTCCATACCGTTGACGATGTTGCCCCACTGGTCGCTGCCGCCCATCTGTAAGCGGCAGCCATAGCGGCGTGCCAGCTCGAGAAAGTCATAGGCCTGCAGGATCATGTAGTTGAATTCCAGGAAGGTGAGCGGCTGCTCTCGCTCAAGCCGCAGCTTGACTGAATCAAAGGTCAGCATGCGGTTGATTGTAAAATGCGGGCCGACATCGCGCAGTAATTCGATATAGCCAAGCGTGCTCAGCCATTCATCGTTATTGACCATGATCGCATCGGTCGGACCATCGCCGAAGGTCAAAAGCCGCTCAAATACCGTGCGGATGCCCGCGATATTCTCATCGATCAGCTCAGCGGTCAGCAGCTTGCGGCTCTCATCCTTGCCAGAAGGGTCACCGATCTTGGTCGTCCCGCCGCCCATCACGACAATCGGCTTGTGCCCCGTCTGCTGCAAGCGGTGCAGCATCATGATCTGCACCAGGCTGCCGATATGCAACGAGGGTGCAGTCGCGTCAAAGCCGATATAGCCCGGGATCACACTGTCACAGGCAAGCTTGTCCAAACCCTCCGCATCAGTGGTTTGGTGGATATAACCGCGTTCGTCGAGGACGCGCAGAAGATCGGATTTGTATGTGCTCATTGTGGAGAGGCCTCTAGCAATGCATTTTGCGGAAGGTAAGCCTCTTGCTTGCCTGTTCGCACAGACATAGGGCTGAAAGCCATGCATAAGCTAGTTCTTCATCCCGATTGCAAGCCTGGCCCGATTACATCGGTAACGGCCAGCCTCTCACCAACGGCAGGGGGCTGCACGGCCGAGTTTCGCCTTCACGGAGAAATCGGCGCAATAAAGGTTCCGACGCAGGCGACACCCTTGCGCGAGGATTTCCTATGGAAGACGACCTGTTTCGAGATTTTCTGGCAGCCAAACGGTGGCCGGTGGTACCGCGAATTCAATCTTTCACCTTCATCGAAATGGGCGTGTTATGATTTTGACGATTTCCGCCTCAATTCACGTGACGGGCCAGTTGAAGCAATTGCGGTCGCTTGTACCCATTCCGCCGGTGGTCTGCTGCTGCGCGCGGGCATTGTGTCTGAGTTAGGAGACCCTGCGCAAGTGGCGCTCAATGCAATTGTCGAGGACCTTGAGGGCAATATCCAGTTCTGGGCATTGGCATTTCCCGATGGAAAGCCGGAATTACACAGCGAGGTTTGCCGCCAATTGCGGGTGGAGCGAGGAGAATGAGCGTGCAATTCGGTATCGACCGGCTGCTCGCCGATCCAGTGCTTCTCCGTGAACTGGATGGCAAACGCGTGGCTTTGGTCGCTCATCCCGCATCAGTGACCAAGGACCTGACGCATAGTCTGGACGCGCTGATCGCTGCCGGAGTCAACGTCACCAGCGCATTTGGCCCGCAACATGGGCTGAAAGGCGACAAGCAAGACAATATGGTCGAAACCGCGGATGAAACCGATCCGCAATACGGCATACCCGTATTCTCGCTTTACGGCGAAGTGCGTCGGCCAACGCGCCAGATGATGTCGAGCTCGGATGTGTTTCTGTTCGATCTTCAGGATCTCGGCTGCCGCATCTATACATTTGTCACCACTCTGCTCTACCTACTTGAAGAAGCGGCGAAATCTGGAAAGGCCGTATGGGTGCTCGACAGGCCAAATCCGGCAGGGCGTCCCGTGGAAGGCACTTTGTTGATCCCAGGCAATGAAAGCTTTGTCGGGGCCGCACCAATGCCCATGCGGCACGGGCTGACGCTGGGAGAGATGGGGCATTGGTTCATCCGCCATTTTGACCTGAACGTAGATTATCGCGTGATCGAGATGCAGGGTTGGGAGCCTGACGGTCCAGGCCATGGTTGGCCTTCGACACGCATATGGATCAATCCCTCACCCAATGCCGCCAACGTAAACATGGCGCGCGCCTATGCCGGAACGGTGATGATCGAAGGCGCGACGGTGAGCGAGGGCAGGGGCACTACTCGCCCGCTGGAGGTATTATTCGGCGCGCCTGACATCGACGCAAAGGCTGTCTTGGCCGAAATGTGGAGGCTTGCGCCCGACTGGATCGAAGGCTGCGCGATCCGTGAATGTTGGTTCGAACCTACTTTCCACAAACATGCAGGTAAGCTGTGTAACGCATTGATGATCCACGCAGAGGGTCCGTTTTATGATCATCAAGCCTTCAAGCCGTGGAGGTTGCAGGCGCTGGCGTTCAAGGCGATCCGTAACGTGTATCCGGGCTATGAATTGTGGCGCGGGACTGACTTTAAATATGAGTACACGGACAATGTGCTCGCGATTGATGTGATCAATGGCGGGCCGGCGCTGCGCGAATGGGTCGATGATCCTGCCGCCAAGCCTGTCGACCTGGATGCGCTTTCGAGCAATGACGAAGCGGCGTGGATCGCGGATGTGCGGGATTTGCTGATTTATTAGCAATACAGATGGCGGTGGCCGATCGATTTCGGACCTAGCAAGGGCGCCACACCTAGAATGGCATGACGCCCTTGTGATCAATTAAAACTGTTCGACTGGCTTTCGCTTAGTCAGGATGAGTGTGTGTGAAGTAGCGAGCCGATGATTCAATCAGTTGGCCGTTTTTCTCGCGAAGGGCTGCAGCAGCTTCTTCACCGCCGACCAGCTTCAGAAACTCTTCATTCCAGCGCCCCCCTTCAGGAGACCCGTGCCTGTCGAAAGAAGCCATTCCGCGTGGAATCTCACGAATCACCATAAGATCCCATTCCCCATCCATCATCCAATGAACTGTAGGTACAGGTAGGCCTGCCGCTTTGGCTGCAGGCACCCAGTATTTTTCGCGCATTTCCGTCCATGTTTCCGCCTTACCCGGCGCAAAACGCAAGAACTCTACGGTGTAGGTTGTGCGCGCCTCTTCCGGCTCATCCTGCGCGGTTACAGGTGCTGCTGTAAAGGCTAAAGATGCAGCTGCGATGCTGCTCAATATCATGCGTTTCAATGGTCATTCCCCCTTTTAGGTTTTGCGACCCTTAAGGTTGGCTTGCAACCACATGCCCCTCTAGCTTGCACGAAAGTGACGAGAGACACCTACGCCTTAGTTGGTGACGTTAACAAGCGATAATTACGGCAAATGCCTGATATTCCGATCTGAAGGTCAATGCCCTTGCTTTCGGCTGAGTTCGCGCATGGCTTCATCCAGGCCATCCAATGTCAGCCCATACATCCGGTCATTGACCAGCTGCTTCAGCATCTTGGTGCTTTGTGAATAGCCCCATTGCTTCTCCGGCACCGGATTGAGCCACACGGTCGCTGGATAGGTGTTTGTGACACGCTGCATCCAAACCGCGCCCGCTTCTTCGTTCATATGCTCTACACTGCCGCCCGGATGTGTGATTTCATAAGGGCTCATCGCGGCATCACCGACGAACACGACCTTGTAGTCATGTCCGTATTTGTGCAGCACATCCCAGGTCTTGGTCCGTTCCTGCCAGCGGCGCTTGTTGTCCTTCCACACACCTTCATACAGGCAGTTGTGGAAGTAGAAAAACTCCAGATTTTTAAACTCGCTAGTCGCCGCACTGAACAGCTCTTCGCAGAGTTTGATGAACGGATCCATCGAGCCGCCTACATCAAGGAACAAGAGTAGCTTCACCGCATTGCGGCGTTCGGCGCGCATATGGATATCGAGCCAGCCCTGCTTGGCCGTGCCATCGATTGTCGCGTCCAGATCAAGCTGGTCCTGCGCACCTTCCCGCGCAAAACGGCGCAAGCGGCGCAGCGCCATCTTGATGTTGCGCGTTCCAAGTTCCTTGGTGTTGTCCAAGTTCCTGAATTCGCGCTTTTCCCAGACCTTCACTGCACGCTTGTGCTTGCTTTCGCCGCCAATGCGCACGCCTTCCGGGTTGTAGCCGGAATGTCCAAATGGGGATGTGCCGCCGGTGCCGATCCATTTGTTGCCGCCCTCGTGGCGCTTCTGTTGTTCTTCAAGGCGCTTCTTGAGCGTGTCCATGATCTCGTCCCAGTCGCCCAGTGACTTGATCTTTTCCATTTCCTCTTCGGACAGGAACTTCTCAGCCACGGCCTTCAGCCAGTCTTCCGGGATCTCGACCGGGTTTTGGCCGTAGTCTGACAGAATGCCCTTGAATACCTTGTTGAAGACCTGGTCGAACTGATCGATCAACCCTTCGTCCTTCACGAAGGTGGCGCGCGACAGGTAGTAAAACGCTTCTGGCGTTTGCTCGATCACATCTTTGTCGAGCGCCTCAAGCAATGTGAGGTGCTCTTTGAAGCTTGCGGGTATGCCCGCAGCGCGAAGCTCATCGACGAAATTGAAGAACATGTCGGTTTCAATAGCGCACCTATCGTGGCCTCGCCAGCCCTGAGTGCAAACCCCTATCTAATTTAACCCAACGATAACCATACGCGGTTACCGAGGTTCTCAAGACAGAAATTCAGGGGTATGACACGGCATGAAGCCAATTGAGATTGACATTGCAAGCGCGAGTGCGCTCGATATGATTCCGGAAAGCTGCGGCGATGTAACCGTTGGTTGCACAGACGTAGCCGGGATTGTCGAAGCCGTCCTCAAATCGTCGGAAATTCTGCGCGAAGAGCACAACTCTCTGCGCGATACTGTCGTTGCCTTGGAAGCTGACCAGTACAAGGTGGCCGAAGCAAGTGACGAAGCGCGGCTATTGTCGGAACGCGCGATCGAGCGATTGGGGGAGGGCACTACCCTGATCCATTCGTCGCTGGGCCAAATCAACGACGTGCTAGAGCTTGTCGAGGCGTTGGCTCAGCATGTAACCAGCTTCGCGGCTGCGATGGAGCAGGTGCGCCGTTGCTCCAAGGATATCGAAGATATCGCTGAGACGACCAACATTCTTGCCTTGAACGCGACTATCGAGGCAATGCGCGCAGGTGAGGCCGGCCGTACATTCGCTGTAGTGGCAGGTGAGGTGAAAAGCCTGGCCAATGACACCCGCAAGGCAACCGAAGAGATCACCGCCACGGTCGATGCGCTGGGCGAAGAGGCGCAGCAAGTCATCGAGCGCATTGAAGCTGGCTCCGCAGCGAGCGGCAATGCGAAAGCCTCGGTCGCGCAGATCGAGAGCACCATCCTGAGCGTGGGTGAGCTTGTCGAAGAAGTCGACAAACAGAACGATCAAATCGCGCGCTCGACGACGACGATCAGCGATCATGTTGTTCGGGTTAGTGATGTACTCGACAGCTTTGACAAGGCCGCGACCGACAATGAGGCCAAATTGGCCAACGCGCACAGTCGGATGGAAGAACTCGAATTAACCGCAAGCGAGATGTTCGACCGTATCGTACACGCAGGTCTGGCCCCTGAGGATAGCCTGATGGTTGAACAGGCTCAGATCTTTGCGCGCGAATTGGCTGAATTCACCGAGCAGGCTATTGCCGAGAACAAGGTCGACAAAGCGGCTTTGTTTGACCGCAACTATCAAGAGATCGCCGGCAGCAATCCGCCTCGTTTCAAAACATATGGAACACCGTGGATCCACGAACACTGACGGCCGTTCCTTGACAAGGCGCAGGCCAGCGATTCTCGCTTGCTTGCCGCGGCCTGCACCGATGTGAACGGCTTTCTGCCTACTCACCTGACCCAGCGATCACAGGAGCCAACCGGCAATCTGGCGCATGACACCGCCTTTTGTCGCAATGGCCGCATAATTTTTGACGGGGTCGACAAGAAAGCGAAGGTCAGCACTGCGCCTTATACCATGGCAGTCTATCGCCAGGAGGGTGACGGCGAGAAGTACATTGTCGTCCGTAATGTCTATGTACCGCTCTACATCAATGGCGAGCGCTGGGGTGATTACGAACTGGCCTACAGCTTCGACTAAAGCTGGCCGCTGGCTTAACTTGGATTGCGGCGCGCCATAAACGCGAGCCGTTCGAACATCATCACATCCTGCTCGTTCTTCAGCAAGGCACCATGCAGCGGGGGAATGGCGCTGTTCGGATTGCTGTCTTGCAGGACATCCATCGGCATATCTTCATTCAGAAGCAGCTTGAGCCAGTCGAGCAGCTCGCTGGTTGACGGCTTCTTTTTCAGGCCGGGCACGTCACGCAATTCATAGAAGATATCCATCGCCTTGCTGACAAGGTTCTTCTGAATTCCGGGATAGTGAACCTCGATGATGTCGCGCATCGTGTCGCGATCTGGGAACTTGATATAGTGGAAGAAGCAGCGGCGAAGGAACGCGTCGGGCAACTCTTTCTCGTTATTCGACGTAATCACGACGATCGGGCGTTCTTGCGCAGTGATTGTCTCATGCGTTTCATACACGTCGAAGCTCATCCGATCGAGCTCTTGCAAAAGGTCGTTCGGGAATTCGATATCCGCCTTGTCAATCTCGTCGATCAGCAAGACAGGCAGCTCTTTGGAGGTGAACGCCTCCCACAATTTGCCCTTCTTGATGTAGTTCGCAATGTCATGAACGCGCTCATCGCCCAATTGGCCATCGCGCAAACGGGCAACTGCGTCATACTCATACAGGCCCTGCTGGGCTTTGGTGGTCGACTTCACATTCCATTCGATCAGCGGGGCACCGATTGCCTTGGCAATCTCGTGCGCCAACACGGTTTTGCCAGTGCCTGGCTCACCCTTGACCAGCAAGGGCCGGCGCAGCATGACTGCAGCATCCACCGCAACCTTCAGGTCGTCAGTAGCGATATAGTCGTTTGTACCTTCAAAACGTTGCGGCTGATCGGTCATGAAGTTTTCCCATGAGGTTTTCGTTTGAAACTTGCCGAGCGCGTTAAGTTACACACGCGACCAGCGCAAGGGTGACGCAGCGTAAGCTATCGAATTGGCGAGTGGGTGATGCAGTCCATGAAACTTTTCACACTGGCGCGCGAATAAAGCTCTAGAGGTATCAGGCCAAGGAGAGAACAATGCCAACTGAAACGCTAAAGATCACAACATCTGAAGGGCATGAGCTTTCTGGCGCGTTGGAATTGCCAACTGGGCTGGTGCGGGGTGCGGCGGTGTTTGCACATTGTTTTACGTGTACCAAGCAATCGAAGGGCGCCAAGGCGGTAACGCAAGCTTTGGCGCGCGAAGGTATCGTAT
>FYBJ01000067.1_pt1 | contig 59849 bp, 39 predicted proteins | sample 1134611 | NCBI WGS metagenome assembly FYBJ01 (sample SAMEA104116008, study PRJEB20421) | marine metagenome | isolation source: marine
GATGGCTTGCCTGGCCAACCAATAAAAAGACAACGGGTAAATTCTGAATAGTCCTGCTCTTCCATCCCTGCCGCCTGATTGATATTTTGTTCAAGATGAGTGATCCAGCTGTGCATCCCCTCACCATTCAGTCCGCCATCCTGATACTCCTGTTCAAAAAATTTTGAAAAATAAGCTTTGTCCCGGTAAATGCTGGCTTCAACAGAAGAAACAGACAGGCAGCCATCTTCCTCGTCAAGATGATAGCCAAAACGGCCATAAGCTACATTGTAGCCATGAATAAACAAGGTCAGATGATTTTGACAGGCGTTGATATACTCGATTTCCTCGGAGTTTAAACAATCTCTTGATTCAGGCGTTGAACGGGAAAAAGCAATCTGTTCGTTATCATCAAGATAAGCATGATTAAAATCAATCCGCATTGAAGGCATCAGGCGCTGAATGTTACAGTGATTTTTTTCAGCAGCCCCGACATCAAAGGGAAGTTGATAAGTTGGCGGCCTGCTTTTAGGAATAAACAACTCCTGATAGATTCCGGATTGTAATAAACGAAGACGATTACCTTGCCCGACAGGCAGGTTTTTGGCGTGAATCACCTCTCGATAAAAATAAGGCGTGATGATGTCCGGGCTATCAGCCAGCATTCTGACGGACATTGGCAGGCAGCGTTTTATTTCTATCAATGACTGTTGAGTAAAACAGGATATTTTTTTATCTGCCATAAGCTCGATATCAGCCTGTGCAAGCATTATCATCGGGTTTGAAAAACGCTGGCCGATACTATCGGCAACCTGGAGCCGAACAAAATATACCCTGTTGTTCCTGTCATTCTTTTTTAACAGCTTGAGGGGATATTCAATCTTTATCCTGCCGGTTCCGCATGTAAAAGCCTCGCTGTCGTTATCAAGATATATCGTTTTGTCGGAAAGGGAATATTCGCGGACATCGAGCCGTTTGGCAGAAGGTATTTCTCCGATGAATGGATGCTTTGAATGAAGATGAAGAACATCGCTGATATCTGCGCTATAAAACATCAGTTTTACCGTTTCAGTGCCATCAAAGCCTGCGATTTCAAACTGAATGAGGGCGGTATCGTTCAGATGATAAAAAGATGCTCCCCATTCAACTTCACCCAAACGCTGACTCTGCAGGTGTTGGTACTGTTTTACCGGCATTAAGGCAGGAAGGCTCGCTGCGGCAAGGGCGGCCAGTGCTTTAGCCGCGGATGGAACATAGTTAACTCCTGACTGCCATTGCAAAGATTGGGTTTGAAACTCGATCTTATCTGCATGCATTTGAATCCCATCCGGATTTAACTCAATTTTTGCAGCATTTACTTCAATGCAAAGCTGTTGATTTGCAATCAAAGAAAGCTCATCCACTTGAAAAAGCAGATCGCCCTGCTTCAATTCAGCCAGAAAATCCTGCTTTTCTGCAATCAATTCCAGCGACTGACTGCATTGAAATTTTAATTGGCCGGAACTCATTTCCAGTGCTGATGATGCTGAAAACTTAAGATCCTGATTGACTTCATATTCTCCGTTTACCCCCTGAAAATGAAGTTGTTTTGCAATGAGATCTGCTTTTTTCTTCGCTGAAAAAAGCAGATCTTTCCCAGTTTCAAAACAGGATTTCCCGTTTGCTGAAAGTTGGAACACGCCTTCGGATTTTGCATCAATCCAGCCGGCGTCAGCATTTAATTCAATATCATCATCAACAAAACGCAGCGCATTACGAGCTCTTGCGTTGGCAAGGCAAATATCCGTTTTTTCGTTTTTCTCTGAAAACTGTAGATATTGCCCCCATGCAGATTTAAGCAACAACGACCAGGGATTTGCCGCTGTCAGCGCTGCCGGACAACAGCCATTGGCCGGAGAACCGAGTAAAATCACTCGTTCAGGCACAGCAAAAAGCGCAATCGACAGCACTTCCGTCCCGGATTGAAGAGGAAAATGAAGACCCGATGAAGAATTATTTCTGGACGACTCCAGATAGGGCGTCAAGCGTCCTGCTCTTGGCAACGGCTGTTGTTTTTCGTATTGATAAAACTGATGTTGAAAGGCGTATCCACCATTTTCATCCAAAAGGGGATTCAGCTTATCCTCGTAAATACAGGCCGTTTTAAGCTGTTGCCCCAATGAAAGATGGATTGGCATGGGGCGAATGCTTTGCTGTTCATCGACAAAACGCAAGCGGTTTTTATACCGTCCTTGTTCAAAAAAATGCTCAACCTCCAAAATAATAAAGCGGGTGGAAGAAATACCTCTGGGAAAATGCCGCCCTTCAAAACATTGGCCTGCAGCCATTAAAGGCTGATGCGTGCAGGCCTGAAATTGTTTTTGAGATAATGTTAGTGCCTCAACATGATGCCTGGCTTTCTGTTGTAATTCAGCGCAGCTTTCTGCATGAATTCCCCAGAGCATGGATTGACGCTCTCCCTGACCTGCTCGGGCTTCAATATAATTTTTAAATCCATCAGGATCAGGGCTTCGATAAATCAACTGGTGTTCTGCCAGATAGTCCTTCACTGACAAATCAAACAGAGCATCCTGCTGCAGCAGGCTCCCGTCAGTTTCTGGCCTCCAATATAATGGGCTGTTAAAAAATACCGGGCTACTGGTATTTTCTTCAAAAATAAAAAGTTCAGCGTCCTGTTCATTGCTGCAGTTACATAAATAATTAACACCATCCGTTGCCAGAAGCCGCTGAAAAAACTGCAAATCAGTTTCATTCTCGCTCTGCAGCCAATGTTGCTGCCGGCGCCTCCCTCTCAAAGGTTCAAGCCACTCGTATTGAACCTTTTTTTCAAGCAGACGCCCTGCCAGTGCCATCAGAGAGGATTCGGGGTGATAACGGGGCTGGCCATCAAAGGAAAGTAATAAAAGTCCTGGACTGAGTTCACAGCGAATCAAATAACGTTTTGACTGAAATAAAGGCTGTTGATTAATACGGAAAACCCGTGCCTTAAAACGTCTTTGCCCCTGAGGGTATTGAATCGACAGAAAAGCGGGCTGCCCAAGCCATAGCTGTTCATCAATCGCCTTATCTGAATAAAAACAAAGGTTGAATTGAAATAATTGATTGACCGCCTCCCTGCCCCTAAAGCTGTCAATAGCATAGCTTGACGAATGAACAACGAGCTCGGCATAGAGCTCGCCCTGCGATGTTGGTTCCATACTGCTTCCTTGAATGTTCCGTTGTGTGACGGGACTATTCTCAGGATTCAGTCAAAAATGTCAAGATCAAGTTCCAGTTTTTTCAGGTTTCCTTTTTAATTTCTCTCTTAAGGTTTCAATAACCACATAAAATACCGGTACAACCACAAGGCTTAATATCGTCGCCAAAAGCATACCGCCAAGAACCGTGGTGCCGATGGAGTGCCGGCTGGCAGCACCGGCGCCGGTTGCAATCGCCAAGGGAAGGACGCCGAAAATAAAGGAAAAAGCTGTCATCAAAATGGGGCGAAGACGAAGTTCTGCAGCCTGCATGGCAGCATCAACGATACTTGCACCTGCTTCGCGTTTGTCTTTGGCAAACTCCACAATCAAAATTGCATTTTTTGCCGCGAGGCCAATTAATAAAATAAGCCCGATTTGTCCATAAATATCAAGAGGCAGTCCTCTAAATTTTAAAGCAGAGGCGGCGCCTAACAATGCCAAAGGCACGGCCAGTAGAATCATCATCGGCATCGACCAGCTTTCATAGAGCGCTGCAAGAAAAAGAAAAACAAAAACCAGACACAGCAGGAAAATCAGGCTTGCCATGTTTCCGGCTTTTAGCTGCTGATAAGTAATTCCGGTCCATTCATAGGAAAAACCGTCCGGCAAAACCTTTGCCGCAAGCTGCTCCATCGCTTTCACTGCCTGTCCGCCGCTATAACCATCTGCCGGGCCGCCATTAATGCTGGCCGAGGTGTATAAATCATAATGAGGAACGTTATAGGGGCCATTAATGTATTTGATTTTTAAAAGCTCTCCCATAGGAACCATCACGCCCTTGTTAGACTTCACATAAAGTTTGTCGATATCAGGAACAGCATTACGGGAAGCGCCCTCTGCCTGCACCATCACCCGATAGGTTTGCCCATAACGGGTGAAGTTATTGACATAATAAGAGCCAAGATAAATTTGCAGCGTTTCTAATAAAGCGGTAATCGATACATCCAGCGATTTGGCTTTGGTGCGGTCAATATCAAGATATAATTGCGGCACATCAAGCGAAAAGGTAGTAAACAGCTTGGCAAGTTCCGGGCGTTGATTGCCTTCATTGATCATTTTCACCATCACTTTTTCCAACGCCTGCAGACCCTCATTGTTAATATCCTGTACCTGCATCTGGAATCCGCCAACCGACCCCAGCCCGGGGATTGATGGAGGCAAGACCACGCCAACCAGCGCTTCTTCGATTTTCTGAAGCTGCGGATCCAATGTTCTCATGATGGCATCCGCGCTTAATGACTTGCTCTTCCTCTCTTCAAAAGGTTTAAGCACGACAAAAACCACGGCCTGATCAGGCTGATTGATGGAGTCGATAATGTTATACCCATTAATGCTGATGGTATCGGCAACACCCTCTGTTTTTTTCAGAATATCCAGAACTTTTTTCACGGTTCGTTCGGTGCGGTACAGCGTTGAACCGCTGGGTTCTTTAACAACAACCATAATATACCCCTGATCTTCCTGGGGTAAAAAACCGCTCGGCAACACATGAAAAACCATATAAGTCAGACCTAACAGGCCAACAAAAATCATCACCACGGCCTTATAGTGCCTGATGCAGTAATCCACCCATCCGATATATTTTTTCTGAACTTTTTCAAAATTACGCTCAAACCAGCGAAAGAAGAAAAATGAAGTTTCTTTCTTTTTATTCAGCAGGATGCCGCAAAGCGCCGGGCTTAACGTCAGGGAGTTAATGCTCGACAATGCTACAGAAAAGGCAATGGCCAGTGAAAACTGATTGTATAACTGCCCGGTCATTCCCGGAATAAATGCCACCGGAACGAATACGGCCAGCAAAATCAAGGTCGTTGCGATAATGGGTGCCTGAACTTCTTCCGTTGCAACCCGGGTTGCCTCTTTGATGTCGGTAAAATCGCCTTCCAGTTTTTTTTCAACGTTTTCAACCACCACAATAGCATCATCCACCACCAGGCCGATGGCCAGAACCAGGCCAAGCAGACTTAAGGTGTTAATCGAAAAACCGAAAATTTTAAACAGGACAAAAGTACCTACCAGCGAAACAGGGATGGCAATACAGGGAATTAAGGTTGTACGCCAGTTTTGCAGGAAGACAAACACCACCAGAAACACCAGAAAGATGGCTTCAAACAATGTCTTAACCACTTCAATCAGAGAATCTTTCACAAAAGTCGTGGTATCGTAAGCAATTTCGTAATCAAGTCCGGGCGGAAAATGTTTTTTTAATTTCTCCATCTCCTCACGGGTCTGGTTGGCTATCTGGATAGCATTGGCTCCAGGCAACTGATACACGCCAAGGCTTGCGGTCGGGCCGCCATTAAATTGTGAAGTAATGGAATAAGTTTGCGCCCCCATGTTGACTCGTCCCACATCCGATATGCGAACGATCTGTCCGTTCTCCTTGGTTTTGATAATGATATCGGCAAACTGTTGAGCCTGTTCCAACTGTCCAAGCGTACTGATTTGATATTGGAATAACGTATCTTCCTTCACCGGAGGCTGGCCTATCACACCGACGGCAGCCTGCTTATTCTGCTCTTTGACCGCATCGACTACATCCTGCGGAGAAACCTGCATACTGGCCATTTTATCCGGATCAAGCCAGATTCGAATGGCATATTGCAACAACCCGAAGTTATTGACATTCCCTACCCCATAAATCCGGCTCAATGCCGGAGTGATATGAATGTCGGCGTAATTACCCATGAACGCGGCATCATATTGATTGTTTTTGGAAACCAGATTAACAACCAGCACCATGTTGGTTGAAACTTTTTTAATATTGACGCCGGCCTTGTTGACCTCGTCCGGCAGCAACGGACTGGCGGTATTGGAATCATTCAAAACATCCACCGCACCAATATCTACATCATAACCGACATCAAAGGTGATCGTAATGATGGAATCGCCGTTGTTGGTGCTGTTTGAAGACATGTAAATCATGCCCTCAACGCCATTAATGTTGCGCTCAAGCGGCGTGGTTACCGTTTTAGAAACCACATTGGCGCCGGCGCCGATATATTGCGAAGAAACCTGAACCTGCGGCGGAACGATATCAGGGTACTGGGCAATGGGTAGGCCTAAAATACCAATGATTCCGACCAGCACCATTAAAATAGCAATAACAATAGCGAAAATGGGTCGATGAATGAAAAATTTAATCATGCCCGGACGCATCCTTGACAAATTCAGGAGCCACTTTCACCCCCGGGCGCAACTTCTGTTGCCCTTCGATAATCACTTTATCGCCGCTTTGCAAACCTTTGCCGATAATAACCTGCTGACCAAATTCGCCTTTGCTTTCCACGGTTTGAATGACCACCCGGCCTTCCTTATTGATCTTCATCACCGAGCGCATACCCTGCACATCGGAAATGGCCGTGGCAGGAACCAGTAAAGCCGGTTCCTTGTCATTCAGTTCAACTCTGACATTTAAATAAATGCCGGGTAAAACCGGAGGCTTCATATTATCGACCGTTGCCCTCATTAACACGGTTGCCGTCTGGACATCAGCCTGATTATTGATCAAATCCAGTTTGCCGGTCAGTGCCAGTTTATCATCCTGAGGAATTGAGGCGCGGACATTAAAAGGTTTTTCCTGCCGCTCTTTTAAATATTTCAAAAACTCACCATAATCCTGAATACTGGGGCTAAACTGAACATAAATAGGTTGAAATTGAACCACCGTCGCCAACAGGGTATCTTCTGTTCCACCGACCAGATTGCCGACATCAACCAACTTTTCACCAATAACCCCGTCAAACGGTGAATACATATAACAATAATTTAAATTTAACTCAGCCTGTTCAACATTGGCCTGCTCAATCTGAATTTGAGCCTCTGCTTCTTTCAGTTGAGTAGCGCTTCTATCATAACGTTCAACAGAGATATTGCCTTTATCGACCAGTTTTTTATAGCGAAGATATTCAAGATTCTGGAAATCACGATTGGCTATGGCTCTGGCCAGATTTCCCTTGGCTTGATCAAGAGCCGCTTTAAAGGGGCGCGGATCAATTTCAAACAGTAACTGACCTTCCTTGACCGGCTTGCCTTCGGTAAAATTCTTTTTAATTAAAAAGCCCTTGACCCGGGCGCGAATACCGACACTGGCAATCGATTGAGAAACGCCAATATAGGTTTTATATAAGGGGATATATTGCTGCTTGATTTCCACAGCTTTCACCGGCACCGGCGGCGGTTCTTTTTGTTGATGACCATCATGACAGGCAGACAACAGTGCCGCAGCCAGAAAACAGGCGGCTAATCTTACAGCTTGTTTGAAGCTAAAATATGATCGCATAAAAAATAACATTCCCTGTCTTTTTATCTATTCAATTAGATTAACTGATTTCAGCCTTGAATTGAAACTCTGGAACCAGACTTTTTAATAATAACATCAATTCTTCATCCTGATGCGACATGCAGGCTTTTTCCATCATACGCATCGTTTGATTTAAATCCTGCCAATCAATCACTCGATATTGCGCCATGAATAATTTCTGATGGCTTGTTCTTCTCAACTGTTCCGATTCATGAAACAGTTCTTCAAACAGCTTTTCACCTGCACGTAACCCTGTGAATTCAATATCAATATCTTTATAGGGTTCATAACCGGATAGGCGAATCATCTGTTCGGCAAGATATTTAATCTTAATCGGTTTACCCATATCCAGAACAAAAATTTCCCCACCCTCGCCTTTACTCATGGCCTGCAAAATTAACTGAGAAGCTTCCGGAATGGTCATGAAGTATCGTTGAATTTCAGGATGTGTGACCGTTAAGGGCCCGCCCTGTTGCAACTGGCGATGAAATAAAGGAATCACCGAACCGGCAGAGCCAAGCACATTACCAAAACGGACAGTAATAAAACAGGTATCGACTTTTTCATTCAGATTTTGGCAATAGATTTCCGCAACCCGCTTGGTGGTTCCCATCACATTGGAAGGATTAACCGCTTTGTCAGTTGAAATCAGAACAAATTTTTCAACGCCAACACCGACCGCTGCCTGGGCAATGATCTGGGTGCCGATGATATTATTCTGCACCGCTGCGCGAACCTGCGATTCAAGCATCGGCACATGTTTATAGGCCGCAGAATGGAAAACCATGGAAGGTTGATGGCTTGAGAGAAATGCATTCACGGCAACAACATCCGTCACGCTGGCCAGACAGACTTTTAAAGGTATTTTTGGAAATTGCAGGCTCAACTCTTTTTCAATTTCATAAAGATTGTACTCGCAACTTTCGATGATTTGCAGTTCTGCAGGCTGGAGTGCCATAATCTGCCTGCAGAGTTCTGCGCCAATCGAACCGCCGCCGCCTGTAACCAGAACTTTATGGCCTGATATATCAGCAGCAATTTTTTGCCAGTCCAGCTCCACCTGATCGCGCCCAAGCAAATCTTCAAGACTGACCTCGCGAAGCGACTGAACCGAAACTTTACCTAAAGCCAAGTCAGCAATACCCGGCAAGGTTCTAAAGGCAATACCCGATTTTTCGCATTGGGACACAATCCGTCTCATCGCCTGCGAGCTTGCAGAAGGTATCGCGATTAAAATCAAAGCGGCCTTCTTTTTTCTGGCGATATCAGCCAATTGATCTATCGTTCCTGAAACTCGTATCCCATGCACTTCAAGACCCTGTTTATCCCGATTATCATCAACAATCGCAACCGGCAGATACTGTCTGCTTCGGCGCAAATCGCGCACCAGCCACTCGCCGGCGGCGCCGGCTCCAACGATCAGCACCGGCATTAGTCTACTGTCTGAGCCGCTTCGAAACTGATAGTCCCATCGATTACGCATCAAAAGCCGCGCACTGCAAAGTGTCGCTGTTAACATCATGATATAAAGCAAAGGCACCGAGCGCGGAACGCCATGCAGCAAGGAGAGTTGATAAAACAAGGGAATCACCAGAACCGTGGCCGTGATAACGGATTGAATGATTCGAATTAAATCATTCAGGGAAGAAAAACGCCACAAGCCTCGATAGACTCTAAAATAATAGTAACAGCCCAGCTGCACTGGAAGTAAAACCGCCAAGGCTCGGTAAAATACCTGATAATCCATATCTGCAGCGGTCGGCTGCATGTTAAACCTTAGCCAATAGGCCAGATACCAGGCAAAGGGAATCGCCAGCATATCAAATAAAATGACCGGCAGTTTTTTATAAAGCTTCTGTGCAAATCTGATAACGCCTTTTATCATTCGTCCTGGTTTCCTTTATGGGCTTTATAGCCAATCATACACTAAAAATCAGAGCGAGGTCACCAACTCACTGACAATAAGTTAAGAGTTTCTGCCCACATCATGACGGAAAAAAAATCTCATAGCGATAACTTTGCTTGCCCTGTGTTGATTCAAACATCAGCTTCATGCGGTAATGATTTTTCTCAAGTTCTGTCAACAAACATTCATCGGCCGGACTGTAAATGGTTTCTTTTGCTGTTTTAAGCGAAGTCAGAATCACGGCATCAGGATGTTTCTTTAAAATATTACGGCAAAACACAGAATACATGGATGCCTTTGGCAAGGCCGACATGTTTAAATTATTCAGACAATAAGAATCAATAAAATGATGATGGCTGAAATAGGGAATATAACCGCTGTCGGCCAATACAATCCGGCTGTTCAATGGCAGTTCCCTGTCAAGCCAATCCACAAGTTTTGACCGCGTTTGCTCAGATTTCACGGGAAAATAAGCGAAATAGCGATACCCGGCCGGCGTCATCCAGGGAATGTACAATACTGCAATGACAAAAACCAAAAAAAATACGGCATTGTTCCATAATCTGTTTTTTTCACGGCTGAAAAACAAAACCAGTTCGGAAATACCCATTAAAACCATCGGCAATAACAACGCAAAGGCAGGCAGGAATAATCGATTAAAAAACGCAACCAACGGACTGGCCGAAAACAGTAACAATAAATAAACCAGACTTGGGCCAAGAAATAAAATTGCCGATTTATCCCGTCGAAGCCAGTATGCGGCAAATGCAAGGATCAGCATCGGCAGCGTGAGCTGGATATAATGCCAGTCAATTAAAAACAAAGCCCCTTGTTCAATACCTTTACAGGAATAGGAATTTGGCAACAAATTTCCATAATAGTAAAGTCGCCAGATAAAATAAGGCAGATAAAAAACAAGAAAAACCCCTGTAAAAACAGCCAGTGCCTTTTTTTGCTGATTAAGGAAAAAAAACAGCATCATCAGCAGAGCGATTGCCGGTGCTTCGATACGGGTCAATGCGGCCAGAATCATCAACAAAGATGAAATAATCACCGCTGGATAATTCAGGCTGTCCTTTCGAATCTCGTCAAAACGATAACCAACCGAATAAAGGATAAGCAAACTCGCCCAGAGGAGAAGCGCCTGATAAAAACTGCTTTCAAGACCGCTGACAGCCCAGACCAGCTCCCCTCGATACAAAAACAACCAGAAACAGGGCAAAAGCGCAATCGGCCAGCTGAACCATAATCGACAAATCAGCACAAGCCCAACGCCGCTTAAAGCCAGGCTCAGCACCCCCAGTGATTTAAGTAAATACACAGGTTCAATCCCTGACTTGATAGCAACAAAGGCTAAAAACACGAAACTAAAATTTGAGTAACCTTCAACAGGAGGCTCTCCAGCGTTCCATAACAGTCCGACACCATCAGCCCAATGCCTTGCATAGCGAAGGCTGATATACATATCATCGATGGTGAAAGGCCAGATGGCTTTGATTTGCCAGATAAAAATCAGAGCCAGCAACGTTATTTCCGCGAAAACCAGAAAACGAAAATGCCTCATGAACTCACCGCCTTGAAACTTATCAGTATAAACCCAGTTAAATTGACCATTGAAATCCTGTCATTAAACAACACCATTACCGGATCTTCGCCGTCTTTGGGAGAATGGCATAATTGATAAAATCGAAGCAGACCCAACGCTGCAAAAAGCAGGCTTAAACGAAAATAACTGCCGCCATCATGACCCCATTCAACATATAATGAGTAACTGATAAAACAACAAAGGCCGGATAGCAGCATCAAACATGAAAGCCATGATCGTCCAATCATTTTCCTCATATTACGATGTTGTTCGCGGCTTAGATCAATTCGAGCCAGACATCGTTTTCCAAGAGCGATATAAAGACTCAACAGCGTTGCCGTTATCGTTAACCAACAGGATATCTCAATACCAATCCCCAAGGTTCCAGCCAGAACCCTTAATAAAAATCCACTGCTAATGCATACCACGTCAATAAAAGGTAAATATTTCAGGCGCCAGTTATAGGCAAGGTTGATAAGTAAATAAATCAGTAAAATCAATGCCAGATCGTTTGAAACAAAAAAACCGATTGAGAAAGCCGCAAGCATTGAGACAAGCATGAACAAACAGGCAGTCCGTACCGAGATTTTTCCTGCTGCCAAAACCCGGTATTTTTTCCGAGGATGCCGCCTGTCTTCTTCGATGTCATGAATATCATTGTAAATATATATCGCCGAAGCCAGCAGACTGAATGCCAAAGCGGCTTCAAAGGCCTGGTCAAGCAATCCCCATTGCTTTGAATAAAAAACACCAATAAAAACAAATGAGGATTTTAACCATTGAGGCAATCGCAGCAAACGAGAGACTGTTTTCAGGACATCCATTCCTAATTAAACCTTCAAATCATCATAAAAAAATTATGTTATCAGAATTGATGCTCGTTGATAAACAATTAAGATCACAGGGGTATACCCAATTAATCAACATAATAAAAAAAGATCAGAAATGTTTGCATTTAACCAGTGAATCAGTAAGATAACTAGAGTCTGTTGACATTTTTTCTTAGAGCCTACGTTCCGCGCTTTAGGAGCGGAATCCAGTATTCAACTGAGGAAACTATTGAATAGTTACCATGCATCTTGCATGGATCCCGTGCATAAAGCGCGGTAAGCAGGCAGTTCTAATATAAATACCAACAGACTCTAGTATGGGGTTGTAGCAATAACAAACCTCCTTTCATTAACACCGGGATGTGTGGGGTCGATCATGCCAGAAGAAAAAAAACCAATGCAGAAAAAGGGTAAATCTAATCATTATGTTGCTCCTTTTACGTTAATTGATGACTTACTGAATATTCGTCAGTTGTATTTGAAAGCAATAGAGAAAGATGAAACAGTATTTACACAAAAACCTTGGCCTGTTACCGCTTTTTTCGGGAAGACAAAAGGAACCGTCAGAGATAAGCAGCTCTTGTTTATTGAAAAGTTCATGATAGCTATCCAACATCAAATCATTGATGCCAATAATTTTGAAAAGCATCTCGAAAATCCAAAGATAGAGCAGAATGAAGCCGTGCTGATTGAATCTCAACTGGTCCTCATCAAGGTATTAATTGCAGTATGCTTGTATGTTCGCCACTCAATAACAGAAGAGTATTCTAAATATTCCCCATTCGGTAGTCCTTCAAACAGCAAACTTTATACATTAGTGAATCAAATTCTAGCCATATCGGACAAGAATTCTCCTGAGAAAGATATCTCCACCTTAAGGATCTGTTGCCAAACAGCATACCGCCTCATTAATAACCAGGATGAACTCAATAAAATTAACGCTAAGCTCAACGTGAATGGAGTTGAAAAACTCAGTGAAGAAGAATGGACAGATTTCAAAACATTTCTAGAAGAAAAAGTCGCTAAAGAAGAAAAACAAAAGGAGTTTAGAGATTGGCCATTCAGCTCTCTGACTGAGTGTTGTTTTGGCTACATTGGCGGTGCAGTGGGCGCAACGTTCGGTTATGTTTTTGGTGCGATGGTTGCCTTCTCCAATAAAACAGATGCAGGAAAAAATAGAGTGGCCAGCATGTTCAGTAGTCTGGCAAATCAGGGCGCCGTTGGAACCTTTGTTGCAACCGCTGCAACAACAAACCTTATCGCCCCGTTTCTGGCCTATATGCTGGTGAATCATTTTTTAAAGATTTTGCCCGCAGCCAGTCTGTACGAACCCTCGAAAAAAGCCGGACAAATCGCCGGTCGATTCTTTGGCTATTGTCCTGATAAATGCTTACAGCTGGCAACCTATTTATATGAGAACGGTATAAATAACGCTAATAATCCCAAGAAAGGTATTTCGGGTTTGCAAATTGCCGACGGTCATCTGGTCAAGGACGGATATATCGTTACCCCCGACAGTGTGTTGATACAGGACATGACAGCAACAGAAGAAACGAAGGACGAATCAGCATCCACTGCTGCCAGTTCTTCCTACGCTTCATCAAGCTTAAGCAATTAAGACGAGCTCTCTTAAAAGGGCAGTAGCGTATGCCCCTGAGGGCAGGTTGAATGAGAGCCGCAGTGTATGCGGCTCTGTCCATTCCCATTCCAGCGCTTCGGGAAATAACACCATCGATCGATACGCCCGTTCAAGACCATGCCCTTCCAGCGCCCTGCAAAGTTCTGTTTCATGATTTAAAGCCTGCTGCTGAACCGCCAGTGCCTCGTTCGATAATTTTTCCTCGCCTTTTCCCCAAAGGACGGCTGCCGGGAAAAGATCAGCTTCATTAATCCTGCGGCGAATTTCGTCATCAACAGCTTCAATGGCAAAAATAGATTTTGAACCGCTCAACTGCAACATATCGCCGGCCAAGGCCTGATTCCAATTGGATTGTTTGACCCGTTCAGATAACACCTGATTAAAGAGTAAAGAACGTAGGGCAGAAAGATAGATGCCTTTTAAAAAGCGATCCTTTACCTTCATACCATCAAGCAACATCGCTTTGCCTCGCTCAATATTTTGCCCCTGATGGCCGAAGCGCTGTTCGCCGAAATAATTGGGAACGCCATTTTTTTCAATTCTTGCCAAAGCCTGTTCTACTGCCGGCTTATCATCAATCTCACGAAGCAGGATGCTGAAATGGTTTCCCGTCAGTGCGCCGGTTTTCAGTTTTTTATTATGCCGTGTCGCCTCAAGCACTTTCCAGCCCTGACCATAAAGCTGTTCGGCATCTTCAATGACCTCACCGGGGCAATGAATCGAAAACCATTGCCGGGCTACCGCCTGCCTGTCTTTCAAACCGGCATAGGACAGCAGTTTTCTGGGCTTATTTAAAAGCCTTGCCAAATCCCGCTGCACCTGCTCGGTATTCACCTCTTTTTTTTCAATCAGCAGAAAAAGATGCTCACCTTCGCCGGTAGGCGTAAATGCGAGTTTTTCACTGACAATAAAATCTTCAGGATATTTTTTGAAAACCGCTTTTGCATGCGGCTCATGACAAAATGAGAACGAATTCATTAACAACGTTTTTTACCTCTATAACTGGAATCTACAATGACGGCTAATATTTCATTTCAACACGTTCTTCCCCTAACAGATCCCTTAACTGGCTGATTAAACGATCATCGGGGTTAACAAACCATTCGCTGCCAAGATTTAATTCAACAACAGCGTCTGGATTTTGATATTTTATATTCACCGGACACCGGCCTTTAAAATTTTTAATAATGGATTGCAGCATGGGGATGGTTGCTGCTTTTTCAGGAGAAAATCCTAGCTCAAGACAACGGCCAAAGCGCTGCCGGGCTTCTTCAACCGAATATAGCTGATTGGCCGTAAGTTTCACGCCTCCGTTAAAGTCATCAATAGCGACATCCCCTTCAATGACAATAATATCCCCTTTATTGAGCTCCTGTTCATAGGCATCAAAAATTTCTCCAAAGCAGACCACATCCATTTTGGCACTGGTATCCTCCATGCCTAAAATAACCAGCTTTTTTCCTCGCTTGGTAATGATCTTTCTGATAGCAATGACCTGCGCACAGATGGTACCTTTTTTCTTAACATTAGGGTTAAGTTCAGCAACCGAGGTCACAAAGCTACAAAATTCACGGCGATACTGATCTGCCGGATGTCCGGTTAAATAAAAGCCGAGCGTTTCCCTCTCGCCTTCAAGCCGCTGGCGTTCATCCCATGGCGGAACATCGACATAACTGCCCTGAGTTAAACCTTCATCCATCACACCGAGCAAATCAAACTGGCCCAAATTGGCATTTTGATGTTCTTTTTCTGCGACTTTCATCACCTGCTCAATGGAAGCAGCAAGAATTGAACGTTCAATACCGAAGCAATCCATCGCTCCGGCTTTTATCAGTGCATCAAACACCCGTCGATTGACTTTGCGAAGATCAATCCGCCTTGCAAAATCAAAAATATCCTTAAATTCACCGCCCTGTATCCGGGTTTCGATGATGCTGTTAATTGCCGATTCGCCAACGCCTTTAATCGCTCCAAGGCCGTAGATAATATTCTGCTGTTTATCAACGGCAAAAGGATAGTCAGACAGGTTCACCGAAGGAGGAAGCACGTTAAGCTTCATGCGGGCGCATTCGTCGACAAAGTTAACCACTTTATCCGTGTTATCCATATCCGAAGACATGACCGCGGCCATAAAGGCTGCCGGATAATGTGCTTTGAGCCAGGCGGTCTGGTAGGCTACCAGCGCATAAGCTGCCGAGTGGGATTTATTAAATCCGTAGCCTGCGAATTTCTCCATCAGGTCAAAAATATAGGTTGCCGTTTCTTCATCAACATCGCGGGCAACAGCGCCTTCGGTGAAAATTTCACGCTGTTTTGCCATTTCTTCGGGTTTTTTCTTACCCATGGCCCGGCGAAGCATATCCGCAGCACCCAATGTGTAATTTGCCAGCACCTGGGCAATCTGCATGACCTGTTCCTGATATAAAATCACCCCATAGGTCGGCTTCAATACCGGTTCCAGATCGGGATGAGGATAGGCCACTTCCGCTCTGCCGTGCTTCCGGTCAATAAAATCGTCCACCATGCCCGACTGCAAAGGACCGGGTCTGAACAGGGCAACCAGAGCGATGATGTCTTCAAAACAGTCGGGTTGGAGCCGGCCAATCAGTTCCTTCATTCCTCTGGATTCCAACTGGAATACGGCGGTGGTCTGAGTGGCTTTTAAAAGGTCGAAACTGGCCTTATCGTCCATCGGAATCGCACTGATATCAACCGGCGCTTCACCATCTTCTTTCTTTTGACGGTTGATAATCGCCAGCGCCCAGTCGATGATGGTCAGGGTTCTTAAACCCAGAAAGTCGAATTTTACCAGCCCTGCGGCCTCCACATCGTCTTTATCAAACTGACTGACAATCTGGGTGGAGCCTTCTTCACAGTAAATCGCGGTAAAATCGGTTAATTTTGATGGCGCTATCACCACGCCGCCGGCGTGCTTACCCGCATTTCGGGTAATCCCTTCCAGTTTCAGCGCATAATCAAAAAGTTCTTTAACCTCTTCTTCTTCATCATAACGGGTTTTTAATTCTTCTTCCTGTTCAAGCGCCTTCGACAGCGTCATGCCAATTTCAAAGGGAATCAGTTTTGCAAGCTTGTCGACAAAACCATAGGGATGACCAAACACCCGGCCAACATCGCGAATCACCGCCTTGGCAGCCATTGTTCCAAAAGTAATGATCTGCGACACCGCCTGCCGGCCATATTTTTGCGCCACATAATCGATCACGCGGTCACGGCCTTCCATACAGAAATCGATATCAAAGTCTGGCATTGAAACCCGTTCGGGATTTAAAAAACGCTCAAACAGCAGATCAAATTCCAGCGGGTCCAAATCGGTAATTTTCAAAGCATATGCCACCAGAGAACCGGCACCTGAACCCCGTCCCGGCCCCACCGGAACACCATTATTTTTTGCCCACTGGATAAAATCCGCCACGATTAGAAAATAACCGGGGAAGCCCATATTATTGATAACATCCAGCTCAACCTGCAGACGGTCTTCATAGTCTTTCCGGTTCTGTTCAAGCTTTTCGTGATCATCGCCAAACAACGTCTGCAGGCGCTCTTCGAGCCCTTTTCGCGACAGTTCAGAGAGATAATTTTCAATGGTATCGCCTTCCGGAATGGGGAAGTTCGGCAGATAGTTATGGCCAAGATTTAAATCCACCGAGCAGCGACGGGCAATTTCTACGGTGTTCTGCAAGGCAGAAGGCAAATCAGAGAATAACGCTTCCATCTCTGCGGCGCTACGCAGATACTGTTTCGAGCTGTAAATTTTTACCCTTCGGGCGTCTGCCAGCGTATATCCATCGTGAATACAAACTCTTGCTTCATGGGCAGAATAATCTTCTTCATTTAAAAAACGGACATCATTGGTTGCAACCAGAGGGCAATTCAGTTCTTTTGCCAAAGCCACCAGCCGTTCATTGTAAAACGATTCATTTTCTCGATCGGTTCGCTGGATTTCAAGATAAAAGCGGTTAGGGAAGACGTTCATCCAGAATGCTGCACGTTTTCTGGCAAGTTCAACATCGTCGGCCAGCAAGGCCTGGCCGATATCGCCGCCTCTGCCGCCAGAAAGAACAATCAGACCATCAGCATGCTCTTCAATCCATTCCTTTTTAACGAATGGATTTCCAAGGTACTGGCCTTCCTGATAAGCTTTCGAGACCAGACAGGTAAGGTTGTTATAACCTTTCTGATTCTGGCAAAGCATCGGCATGATGAAGCGCTGTTCGGGGTTATCATCAAAATAATAAGGAATATCGGCGCCAATAATCGGCTTAATGCCCTGAGCCAGGGCGCTTTTAAAGGATTTGACCGCGGCAAATAAATTGCAGTAATCCGTCACGGCAACTGCGTTCATGCCCCGTTCAGGCAAGATCTGCATCAAAGGCTTGATTCTGACCAGACCGTCAATCATCGAATATTCTGAATGAACTCTTAAATGAACAAAACCTTGCTGCATGCCTCAACAGACCTCTTTTAACAGGAAACGTTATGAACGCGGATCAAATGCATCACTTACCGCATCGGCAAAAAGATTGCTGGCCAGAACCAATGTAAACATCAATATAAAAGCAGCCAGCATCGGCCACCAGACCAAAGGCTCGCGCGCCAGTTCCAGCCTTGCGCCATTGATCATATTGCCCCAGCTGATGGTCAAAGGCGATACGCCGACGCCGACATAGGATAACACAGCTTCCGCCAGAACAAGAAAACTAAAATCAAGCACCAAAGTAATTAATACAATATGCATGACATTCGGCAATAAATGCTTTCTTAAAATGGTCAAAGAAGAGCTACCCAGAGCCTTTGCCGCCATGACATAATCGACCTCCCTGAGCTTCAACCCTTCTGCACGAATAAGCCGGCAAAGCGATGTCCAGCTGGTAACGCCTAAAATCAGGCAAAGCGCCAGAAGCCTTGCATCAGCGCTTTGGGCAAGTGTTGTGAATTTCTCGGGATGGTTGGCGATATAGGTCTGCATCGAGAGCACCGATGCGGTAATCAGCAACACGCCGGGAATGGAGCTTAATGTTGTATAAACATACTGGATGGCATCATCAATCCGGCCGCCAAAATAGCCTGCGGCCAAGCCAAGAAATAATGCCAGCGGCATCATGAACAAGGTGGTCAGAAGACCGATCACAAGGCCGGTACGGATGCTTTTTACCGTATAGTAAAAGATATCCTGGCCGATTTGGCCTGTACCCAGAATATGAAGATGTTTTGATGCTGATATGGCAAAAATGCTCAGTCCTGCAAGAATGGCGATAGTCAATGTCAGCGAAAAACTGACTGATGAAAGCTTCCATTTCCACTGCTGATCAATGAGTTTTCTTAAAAAGACGATGCCTGAAAAAACCAGCAGCCCGATAGCAAGACTCCAACCCAGAGCCTTGAATTCAAGCTGGCGTAACAGTCTTTGTTTTTGTTCCTCCGTTTGTATCTTAGAGCTGATGAATTTCAAGCGTGGATAAATTTGCCTGGCCTGCCCGGCTTCTACCACCGTTTGCGAACTGTATAGATGCATCGCCATGGGTTTAGAATAACTTTTTTCAAAATTCTGCCCCACCGGAGCCAGCAGACGGTCAAGCACCGTCCCTTCAAAATCCGCGGTTTGGATAGTCACCGAATCAAGTATGCCTATCGTCATAAAAAGAACTAAAACGATGCCGGCACTGACCGCAACAGGTTGTCTGGCAATCTTCCAGTACGCCAGCCGAACATGTTCTTTTCTGGCTGCATAAAAGATTAAAATCACAGCCAGCAACAATACCGCAAGCAGACAGCGATCGGTCCATAATAAATGTATTGTCATGACAGCCTCACGCGTGGATCAGCGACGGCATAGGAAATATCCGTAAGCATCAAACCGACGATATAAAGTACCGAGCCTAAAAAAACCATCGCCCGAACAATAGCAAAATCCTGCTGGCCAATGGCATCAATCACATAAGCGCCAAGCCCCGGAACGCCAAAAAAGGATTCCAGCACCAGGCTTCCCATAAATAAAGAAGGAATAATCACCACGATACCCGTCAAAATAGGCAACATTGCATTTTTCAGAACATGTGAAAACAGCACCCTTGCCTGCGACAAGCCCTTAGCCCTTGCAGTTTTAACATAATCGCGATTCATTTCTTCAAGAAACAAGGTTCTGTACCAGCGCGCGCCGGAACCAAGCCCTGCAACCACTGCAACCACTACCGGTAAGGCAACGAACTTTATGGCATTAAAGCCATCGTCAAAGCCGGAAATAGGGACCAGACGCAAAACCTTGCCAAACAGGTATTGTCCGCCAATGATATAAAACAGGCTGGAAATCGACATCAATACAATACAGAGAACCACAGCGCTTAAATCCAGCCAGTGGTTGCGGAAAAACGCCATCATCATGGCGAAAACAATATTCACAAACAGGCCTATCAACAATACTGGCACAGCAATCATCAGACTTGGCCCCATCCTGTCAAGAATATCTTCACTGATATCCCGTCCGCCATCGGAGGCACCGAAATCAAAAACAAAAAGTTTTAGTGATTTTTGAAAAAAAAGCGTCTGTGTCAAATGCGCTGTACCCTGCTGTTGGGCATTATAAAACAAGGGTAAATCATAGCCATGTTTTTGTTTCCAGGAATCAATGGCGGACTGGCTGATATGTTTCTGCCCCAGCTGCATCCTGGCCATATCATCCGGCGAGTTCACCATAAAAAATAAGGCGAAGGTCAACAGGTTGATGCCGATGAGAATTGGGATGGCATACAAAATTCGTCTGATAAGGTAATAGATCATGATTTCATCCTTTTTGCAGTTCGCTTCTGCCGTACTCGATAAGCCAGAAAAATCAGGCCTGATAACAAGATGACAATCGATAATAACATTAACAGCGGCCAGAGAACCGGCTGGTTCCATTGGGTTCGCAGGGCATTCCGTACCGGCAAATCAACGGCCACGTATTTGAGAGTATTCTGAGCAATCGTGTTGGGTTTCACTCTTGACACCCATTGCTGTGCCAGAACAAAACTTTTGGTATTGACCCCCCATATCCATGGAGCATCATAACGGACAATTTCCAGCATCCTGTCAATTAACTGCTGGCGTTTTTCATCATTGGGACGATTTCTCATTTCCCTGAACAATCTATCGAAACGGGCATTGCTGTAATTGGAGGCATTTTCTCCGCCATGCTTAACTTTGCCGTTCGGGCTGTAAAGCAGGAACAGAAAATTTTCCGGATCAGGGTAATCTGCATTCCATCCCCAGCTGAATATCTGCGCATTGCCGCTTCGCATCTTCTCCTGAAACCGGTTGTATTGCGTTGCCCGAACGTTTAAGGATATCCCTAATTTTGCAAACTGCTTACGCATCCACCCCAGCTGGGCTTTCAGCTCAGGCCCCCCGGCTGCCGGCGCATCATAGTTTAAAATCAAAGGGCGTTTGGTTTTGGGATCAATCCCGTTGTTATAGCCGGCCTGTTTCATCAGTTGTCTGGCATCGGAAATCGACCTCCTTTTCAGCTTGCCGTTTTTCCAGCGAAATACATACGGATTGACGCCATCTTTCCCTTCTTTATAGCCAAAAATCCCTGGCGGAATGGGGCCTTGTGCCGACTGTCCCCGGCCATTAAAAAATATCGCAATATATTCCTCATAATCAACAGCAATAGAAATGGCGAGCCGCAATTTTCTGGCCCGTTCACTGTCGCCGCCAACCACAGGATCCAACATATTAAAACCCATATAATAAATGCTGGCATCATTGGTCTGGGTCAAACGAATCTGTTTTTTCTTCAAGTGCTCGGTTAGCAAAGCCTTGCCATTTGAATCTATCTGTATGGCCTGATCGAAACTGTCGGCGCTGATGCCAGAACTATCATAATAGCCTTGCAGAAACTTATTCCAGCGTGGGATGGATTCTTTTTCCAGAGTAAAAACGGCCATATCAATTAAAGGCAACTGCTTGCCGGCATGTTGAAGATAGCCCTGCTTCCTGTCCATCCGGCTGCCTTGTTCCGGAAACAGCTCATTTCGAAAATCAGGATTTTTCTTAAGGACCATTCGCTCGTTAGGATTATTTTCAGTGAGCATAAAAGGCCCCGTGCCAACAGGAAACCAGTCCAGCGTCAGATTAGCATCATCCATCGGCGCCTGAGAGTAAAACCTGTCTACCTCCCAGGGTACCGGCGCAAAAAACGGCATGGCCAGCCAATAGACAAACTGGCTGTATTGACCTTTGAGCGTGATTTCCAGCTGGTAATCATTGATTTTTTTCAACCCCTCGAGTGGAAATTGTCTTAAGTCCAGAAATTCGCCATCTTTTCTGGCCGGAAGTTGCTTGCCAAATTCTTCAAAACCCAAAATATAATGGCTCATCAAACCGTAAACCGGTGAACTGATATGAGGACAGGCCAAGCGCTTAATCTGGTAAATATAATCATCAGCAACTAACTCCCGAGTTCCCTGATGCTTAAAGTCATATGGCGTATTGATATCATTATCATCAAGAAAATCCTGGGTAATAAGCTTATAGTAAAATGTTCCTTTTTCATCTTTGGCAAAAGCAGGATGGGGTTGATAATAAATACCAGGTCGAATATCAATAGTATAAACTGAATAGGCAATCGCCTGACTGTCGCTGGATTCCAGAGGCTGGCCCTTGCTATCCAGGTAGCGAACTTTAGGCATCGCTGCTGCAGTCAGCGGAATCAGTTCATAAGGTCTTTTCAGATAATCGTATTGCAATGGCGGCTCATAAATCTGTCCGGTGAAAATATATTCATTACTGGAGTATGAGCGAGCCGGGTCAAGGGTTTTGGGTTGCTCGGAAAACGAATTGTAGTAAATCAGCTGATTGGCTTCGTCCTCAGGATAAGGATTATTCCAGACGCTGGCAGACGCCGGCAGTGAAACGATCAAAACCAGAATCATTATCAGATGTTCCAGTCTCAGCCCTGAATAATTTATCAATGCACAATCCCTGTCAAAAATACTTTCAAATAATGAGTTTATCGGAAGTTTGATGAGAAAAGAAGATGGGACAGGAAAATACAAAACCTAAGCCACGTCCTCACTGCCATTAAGTTAAGACCATTTTCTTCGCCGACGTCCCGCGGCTTGTCCGCGGGATCCAGCGATGTAGAAAGATTCATGGATCCCGCGGACAAGCCGCGGGACGTAGGCTCTCTTAACCTAATGGCAGTGAGCCACGCCCTAACCTCAAAGTGCTATACCCAATGAACTTCAAAATGTTTCATAATCTATTCAAACAGCTTGATAAACTCATCTTCATCCATCACCGCGACGCCTAAATCCTGCGCTTTATCAAGTTTCGATCCGGCTTCTGCGCCGGCGATGACAAAATCAGTTTTTTTCGATACGGAACCAGTGACTTTTGCACCAACCTCCCTAAGTTTTTCCTTCGCTTCGTCACGGGAGAAATGGCTGAGGCTACCGGTTAAAACCACGGTTTTATTATAAAGAGGATGATGGGTATCGACTGTTTTCATCTCGGCCTTCGGCCAGTGTATGCCAAGTTCAAGAAGTTCATTCATCATTTCACGGTTGTGAGCCTGTTCAAAAAAATGAATGAGATGCGAGGCGGCCACCGGGCCGATGTCTTTTAACTGGGTCAATTGCTCAAAATCCGCCGCCATCAGTTGTGGTAGCGAACCAAAGGCCTCGGCAAGAATTCTTGCTGCAGATTCCCCCACCTCACGAATACCCAGTGCATATAGAAAACGATGGAACGCTGTTTTTTTTGAATCTTCAAGTGCTTTTAACAAATTCTCGGCTGATTTTCTTCCCATTCGAGGCAGATCCGCCAAAGCCCGTGGTTTTAAACGGTATAAATCCGGCAGGTGCCGAACCATGCCGTTGTCTACCAGCAATTCAATCAGCCCCGAACCCAGCCCATCGATATCCATCGCCTTTCGCGAAGCAAAATGCCACATCATTCTTTTCAACTGTGCCGTACAGAAAAGCCCGCCAACACAACGTGCCACCGCCTCATCTTCTTCACGCAGCACATCCGAGCCGCAGACAGGACAGTGCTTTGGTAGTTCAATCGCACGAACGTCGGCAGGCCGCCCATCCAGAACCACGGAAACCACTTCGGGAATCACATCCCCGGCACGGCGAATGATGACCTTATCCCCGATACGAATATCTTTTCGCTCAATTTCGTCGATATTATGCAAGGTCGCATTGGAGACGGTCACGCCGCCGACCTTTACAGGTTCAAGTCTTGCAACGGGGGTCAATGCTCCGGTTCGACCAACCTGCCAGTCAACATCAATCAGTTGCGTCATTTCTTCAAGCGCAGGGAATTTATAGGCAATGGCAAAACGAGGCGCACGGGAAACAAAGCCCAAATCTTCCTGCAGGGCAATTTCATTCACTTTAAAAACAACACCGTCAATTTCAAAGGGAAGCGAATTGCGTTTTTCCAGCATCTCCTCATAGTATTTCTGACAGCCTTCGATGCCTTCGACCAGCTGATTTTCACTGGAAACCCGCATTCCCATTTGTTTTAACCATTCCAATTGACCGAAATGCGTCTGGGGAAGCATCCGTCCTTCGCAGGCGCCAATGCCATAGCAATACATGTCCAGAGGCCTTTTGGCCGTCACCGAAGCATCCAGATGCCTTAAGCTTCCAGCCGCCGCATTTCGCGGATTAGCAAAGGTTTTTTCATCACGCCGTCTGGCACGCTCGTTGTAAGCTTCAAATCCGGCAATAGGCATGAATACCTCGCCGCGAATTTCTATCAGTTCCGGCAGATCATCGCCTCTTAATACCAAGGGAATCGAAGCGATGGTTTTCACATTAGCGGTAATATCCTCGCCGACCCGGCCATCGCCCCGCGTGGCCGCATAGGCAAGCTGCCCGTTTTTATAGGTCAGATTGACCGCAAGGCCATCAAGCTTGGGTTCACAGGCAAAGCATATTTTATTTCGTTGAATATCGACTTTTTCGGATATTCGTTTCACAAAAACAGCAAACTCCTCTGCGGAAAAAACATTCCCCAAAGACAGCATTGGACGAATATGGGCAATAGATGCAAAAGCATCAGCAACCGTACCGCTTACACGCTGAGTCGGAGAATCTTTACTTATCCATTGAGGGTATTCTATTTCCAGCGCCTGCAATTTGCGAAAAACGCGATCATATTCCGCATCTGGAACGAGGGGTTCATCCTTTACATAATAATGATAATCATAGCGACGAAGCGTCTCCCTTAACTGTTCAATCTCCTGTTGTATTTGTTCATCAGCCATTGTTGGAACTCTTTTTCTAATGATTATGGCCGGATAGCTTATCATGAACTCGTCCTCTGTAATATAGATTGAAAAAAAACTGTAGCTTTGATATAAAAAGGCACCTCAATCACTAAGGTCAAACAAATGGACTTTTTTCGTTGTCTGCTGACAGCTTTTTCTTTAATGATTTTCTTACCCCTTACAGCAACCGCCGCGCCCGGCATACATTCAGGAATGGTTTTTATTCATGGAACCAATAACCATACAGAGGATGCCGACGGAGGATACTGGAAAAAAGAATTCACCCAAAGGATGGCCTCGGCCCTGCCCAATCCAGAAAACAAACTGGTCGTACACTGCGATTTCAGTCATTACATGTGGACTGAAGAAGCTGCTGGCTGCGTTGTAGAACAGATTTCGGAGTTCATTGAAACGAATAAGCTTGAGGATGTCACCATTTACACCCATTCAAACGGTTCCAATGTCATACGCTGGATACTTTCCAATCCGACCTATAACAGCCAGTACCATAAGCTCTTACCCAAAATCAAAAAAGTCATTTCGCTTGCCCCCTCCAACGGCGGCAGCCCTCTGGCCGATGAAGCCCTGATTGGCGATATCTTTATTTCCGGCATGGGCTGGCTGCTGGGGTACCATACTGATGCAGTTCGCCAGCAGCGTGTCGGCGATATGGCTATTTACAATGAAAATTTATTGCTGGGTTCTAAAAACCGCCCTTCGCTTTCCGTAGAATATAAAGTCGTGGTCGGTACCGACGTGACGGCCTCGCCGCTATCATCAGCCAGCTACTGCAACGGTTATCTGCTGAATTCTGCCTTAAAAATTGCAAAACTCTATCTCAACTCCTGCTCGGATGGTTTTTTAAACTGTGAATCACAGGAAGAAACGGAAGGCATCTGGTTCAGGGATATTGAAAAAACAGATGATCAAATCAACTTAAGCCATAACCAAAGCCGCCACAACTGCTTCGGCCTGGATAAAATCCTAATCAATGACTTCTTGAGCGAGGAGGCCAAGTCATGAAAAAAACATTATTTTTCAGCCTGATACTCGGTTTGGCCTGTGAAAGCAGCTTTGGATTTAAATTTCCAGAGCAGGCCATCAAAGCTTATGATTGTGAAAACGTGTGCGAAAAGCTGTCCAAAGAGCAGATTCAAGACAGCTGGAAAATCAGCGACCATGATTTTGAACATCGTCATCAACCGGTTCTAAAAAGTTATTCATATAAAAAAAACATCCGTTCGCAGGATTTAATCAACGGCGTTGAAATCCCGACCTTTGGTCCAGGTGCCGTGATTCGAGTTTATTCAAGCAAACATCAGCCTCTGCCCTCCTTAAAACTGAAAACGCCGCAAGGCAAATCGTTATCCCTGCTTGAAGCAGCCAGCCAGCACAGTGTTGATCCCAATGGTCAACTGCGAAACCTGGGCGGCGAACATCAGCGCCTGTTGCAGATCAATCCCGAACTTGGCCAGGGTGTTTTTGTACTGAAAAGCGATATAGCCAGCAAACAAAACCCCTCGGATGATCAATATGTGATTTCGGTTTACGATAAATACTCCAATGCCTATCTTACCGTTGAAACCGACAAAGATAATTACCAGTACGGGGATAAACTGGTTGCTACCATCACCGCAAACAATGGTTTTTTCAGCAGCATCGATGAAGCCTCGGCAACGCTTGTCCAGCCTGATGGAGAAACCGTGGAGTTGAACCTTGAAAAACTGCATTCGCATCAGTTCAGGGCGGAAATGAACGTTAATTTTGATAAAAATCCACGGGGTGCGAACTGGTATATTGAGGCCAGTGTTTCAGGATTGAATGACAATACCCTCTACACCCGGGTAGGCCATAGCGCATTCAACTATGCCATCCCCTCAGCCAGACTGCTGAACATCAAAAAACGGGATAAAAACAATTACCAGCTGTCTATGGAATCGGCCATTTCTGCCCGATTCAGTCTGAATGCCGTACTCTTTTATAAAGATGATAAAGGCAAACCCCATCCTTTCAGAATGATTCAGGTATCAGACTGGTTCAATGGCGAGGGAACAATAAATGTTGAATTGAACGAACAGCAACTGGATGGTCATGCAATAGACAGCGTGGCTATCGGCTATTTCCACCTTATTGATTATGCCCAGTTAAGAACCGTTTATCATTATGATTCAATCCTCGATTTAAAATCATTATAAGGAAAACATGAGTGAACTTTCTCTGCCGACCCTGCTGATTATCGCAGGGTTCTGTTTAATTTCAGGGCTTTTGCTGTGGGTGCTTTTTCGCCAGCTTCAGCAGACCCAATTCCAGAAACAGTTGCTGCAGCTGATGCAGCAAACCGAACAACAGCAACAACAGCGCCAGTATGAAATTCAGCAGAACCTGCAAAACAATCAGCATGCTGTTGCAGAAAAAATATCGGAAGGCCAGTTAAAAACCCAGCAAATCATCGCCGAATCTATTCAAAGTCAGATGAAAGATTTAAGGGAGCAGATTGATGGCAGTTTTAAACAACATGCCAGTGCGCTGACCTCTCATTTAAAGACCCTGAATGAAGAAATTCGCCATCAGTTACAAAATCTGACCACCCAGGTCAACCACAAGCTGACTGAAGGTTTTGAAAAAACTTCAACCACCTTTACCGACGTAATGCGCAGGCTGACAATTATTGATGAAGCACAGAAAAAAATTAATGAACTGTCAACTCACGTGGTCAGTCTTCAAGATGTGCTGGTCGATAAAAAAGCTCGAGGCGCTTTCGGGGAGGTTCAACTTTCCAACCTGATATCGAATATGATTCCGGCCAATCATTATCAGTTGCAGTACACGCTCAGTAACCAGAAACGGGCCGACTGCATTCTGTTTCTTCCTGAACCCACAGGTAATGTGGTGATTGATGCAAAATTTCCGCTGGAAACCTATCAGCGCCTGATTAATATCGAGCCGGCATCCAGTGAAAGAAAATCGCTCCAGCAACAGTTCAGACAGGATATTCAAAAACATATTAAAGACATTGCAGAGAAATATATTATCAGCGGTGAAACCAGTGACGGTGCGGTGATGTTTATTCCTGCCGAATCTATTTTTGCAGAGATTCACGCCAATTATCCTGATTTGATTGAGCTTTCTCACAAGCACAAGGTATGGCTGACCTCGCCTTCGACCTTAATGGCCGTATTAACCACGGCTCGATCGGTTTTAAAAGATGATGCCACCCGCAAACAGGTGCACATTATCCAGAAACACCTTGCCGCCCTTTCCGGCGATTTCCAGCGCTTTGAAAAACGTATCGATAAGTTATCGCGCCATATCCATCAGGCGCATCAGGATATTGATGAGGTCAATACCTCGGCGAAGAAAATTACCCGCAACTTCCAGAAAATTGAATCGGTTGAACTGGACATGCATGATTTAAGCCTGGTTGAAGATGGCTCGACAGAAGAATAACAGGTTTGGAGCTTAACCCTTCAATCAGGCCGCTGACTGCGAAACCGGGGAATACTTCCAGCTTGCCAGGAATACGGCAACCGTCAGTAGCAGCAGCGTCAGCATGCCGATGAAACCATGAATAATATTGGTAGACAAATAACCCAGTAAAACAATACTCAAGGTCGATACCAGCATATTGATAAAACTCATCATCGACGAGCTGACGGCTTTATCATCCAGCGACGCAATAGCCAGATAGGTTGTGCCTGAATAAAGAAATCCATTCGAGATAAAACCTGCGGCGCTGCTGGTAAAAAACCAGATGGATGATGTTGAATGAAACGCAAAAAACAAATAATAACTCATCAGCATGGCAAAAAAACCAAAAAAGCCGATGCTCATCACCTTCACCGGACAAAACCGTTCCATGGCATAACGGGCTGAAACAGCCCCGATAATCATCCCGATAGTGTTGATGATATTCCAGTAGGCATAACTGGATGGACTTAACAACATTAAAGACGAGGTAATTTGCGGCGCCGCCGTTGTGTAGCAATAGTTAATGGCTGAACAGCAGCCAAGCATAACAGAAAAAGTCACCAGCTGCCGCGAACTGATTCCCCGAACATATTGAGAGAGAATTGCTCTGCCCTTTAAAGCGATTTTCTGTTTCAAGGTCTCGGAAAATACCCCTGTTCCGCTCAAAAGAATCGCCCCCTGAATCATCAGGATGATAAAGCATCCTGACCAGTGCCAATACTGGGTCACGAGGCCGCCGATAATAATAGAAATACTGACTGCAGCTGAAAATGATAGCACACTGTAGCTCAATGCCTTTTTCCGCATCGCATCCGGCAACCATTCATTAATTAACATAAACGTGCAGCATAATCCGCCGGCCGCTCCCAGACCATTAATCCCTCTTGAGACAATCAGCAGGTCAAAATTATGCAGACGAACGGCCAGATAACAAAGGATTAGACCCAGCAGATTGATCCAGAGTCCTATACGCAAGGCCTTAATTCGACCAAGCGCATTGGCCAACGGGCCGTAAATTAACTGACCTAAGGTATATCCCAATAAAAAAATCGCAACAACCCACTCCAGCGCACCGTGTTGTAGCTGGAACTCTCTTTGTATTGCAGGTAATGCCGGCGTGATCATTGCGGCTGAACCACTGGCGATGGAAATATAGGACAGCAGCCAGATCATTTTCAGGTGTTGCTTCATTTGTGTCGTTATCCTCAAAAAACGCCTTTCATGATTCCCTTTCCCTCGGAAATGGGAAAAGCTGAACCGAAAGGAAGATGAAGGATTATCACACAACCAAGATCATTTTATCAACAAAAATCACAAACTATACTCAATTAATTTAGGGGATATATAGGGTCTGTTGACATTTCAACTTGAACTGCCTGCTTCCTGCGGAGAACGTAGGCTCTAAGATGAAATATCAACAGCCCCTGACAAGATCAGCAATTAAAGAAGGCCCCTGATAAATTAAGCCTGTATAGACCTGAAACAGATCCGCTCCGGCCTGCTGTTTCTTTTGTAAAGCCTCTCTGCTGTCAATGCCTCCGGCGGCAATAATACGCATTGAATCACCGGCCATTTGCCGAATCTGTTCCAGGCAGGATGTTGCAGAAGACAACAAGGGTTTTCCTGAGACTCCCCCCTGTTCCGAACCATAGCGGTAAGGCGCCACCGCCTGGTGATCAGTCGTTGTATTTGTAGCAATCATCCCTTCAACGCCCGTTGCCAGACAAACATCAACCATCTCTTTAAGCGTTTCGGAAGTTTCATCGGGAGAGATTTTGACAAGCAGCGGTAGATGCTTGCTATGCTCATCAGCCAGTTGCTGCCTCCGCAATGTAATTTTTGTTAACAGGTCTGAAAAAAATTCTTTCTGTTGGAGCTGTCTCAAATCCGGAGTGTTAGGGGAAGAAATATTCACCGTGATATAAGAGGCATAGGGATAAACCTTTTCAAGACAATATAGATAATCCTCTGCCGCTGAATTTAACGGCGTCGTTTTATTCTTACCGATATTGATCCCCAAAATACCCTGATAATTTGAGCGCTGGATGTTTTTAACCATCACATCAACCCCATGGTTGTTAAAGCCCATACGGTTAATGAGTGCCTGCTTCTGAGGAATTCGAAATAGTCTTGGCTTAGGATTACCTTCCTGAGGCCTGGGCGTAATGGTGCCGACTTCAATAAATGCAAAACCCAGCTTGGCCAAACCATCCAGATGAGCGGCGTTTTTATCAAGCCCTGCAGCAAGACCAACAGCATGAGGAAAAGATAAGCCCATGCATTGTACTGGTTTTTCAACAGGTTTTTTAAACAAAGACGCCGGAAGATAATCCAGCAACGATAAGGTTAAATGATGCGCTGCCTCTGGCGGCAGCGCAAAAAGAAAAGGACGAATCAGTTGATACATAAAACCTGCTTACTCGTTTTCAAGTTTACATTCATGCGCCCATACACGCAGCATGGCATTACCTGAATTTTGTAAATGATAGGGAACCTCTTTCACTTCAGCGCCATAATTTTCCTGCTGCAGCCCCAAAAGCACCGGCCCCAGCAAAGGAGAGGTCTGGCCATAACGATCAATAAGAGGAAAAATACGCACCTCTTTAGCGACCCGTGCCAGCTCTTTAATAATTTCCAGATGAAAATCAAGGTGCTGTTCATCAAGACCGGCAAAAAGATAATGCGAAACCAGTGCGTAATTAAATCTGAAATCATCAAAAGGCAATTGATATTCAACAACGCCCTGATAACGCCCCTGTTTTTTACCCTTAACATAATCAGCAAAAAAGATATCAAGTCCTTTACGGCGCTGGCTGATAAGGTTTTCAAAGCCGCCTTCGCGATCGAAGGTATACCGTTCCTTTTCCGACATCAACTGCTCAACCATATCGGCAAAAATTAAAACTGTTTTTGAATAAAGCGTGTCCTTGTCCAAAGTGAACAGAGGGTCGCAGCTGATAATGTCGCATCCTTCATTGCTCAATATGGCATTAACAGCAGAAGGACCGCATCCGTATTCCAGAACACTGGAACCTAACTGTTCACTGGTTAAATTAAACATTTCCTCGTAGTCATCCGGGCGATGCCCCCAAAGTACCAGTTTACGCATACAACGTCTCCCAATTATCCATCTATACGGTGATAAGCAGCTCATCAGCGGAGTTCTGCCTGACTAATCCTTAAAGCTGTTCAAAAAAACAGCTCTAGAAAGTCTACATCATTATGCGTCATTTTGCAGTTGTTTTTCATAGGTTATAAAATTCCCTGCACAAAAAGAACCTGTATAACCTGTCATGTATAGTGGTATTTTGTTAAGTTGTCGTTGCCTGAGGAAAAAATCATCCTGAGCGAGTTGTATTTAAATGTCGCTGTGATCTTTAGCCAGCATCTCTCAGGCTGTTCTGCAAGCTTTTTTAAAGTCGTCAGCAATTTGCCTGAACAGGAAGAGTCTCAACTTGCCTGTTGTTCCAGTTGAAAACCAACAACAGAAAGACCGTAATTTATTATCATTCAATCGCATTTGCTGATGCCAATATATACAGTAACAATATTGGATTCTGAATATTTTTCAAAATCACTTATAAACTTTCTTTGATAGCTACTTTCCGCTTCAAAAAAACTCCAAATTTGCTTCCAGGTGTTAATGACCGCCTCTGGCATGGTTCCCTTGTTTTTAAAAACAAGGTAATAGCCTGACTCGACGTCTACCAAATTGGCTTCAACATTGTTTTTATCTTGAACTGAGCCGACAGTCAGCATATAAAATCCATGCTCATCCGCTTCAAAATTAGAATATACGGCAACTGTCGGTAATTTTTCAGATAATGGACTTGAATAATACTGCTGCCAAACTGCCGGAATTTTTGCAGTTTCCGGTGAAAATTCGTCACTGTTTTGGGTTACTACAGAATATCCTTTAACAGTAAAATGTTCTACATACTCAAGCTGGGGTTTTATCACTGACATCACTAACTACCTTAATTGATTCACAGAACTTAAGAGTTTAATTAAAGCTTATGACAGTTTTTGTCAGTAGCAAACGTGCATAGTTACCCGACAAGCAAAGACCATCACCCGGGTATGTTATGAATCGTCCTCCATTTCTTCAATAAGGTCTGTCTGTTTGGAGAATATTTCTTTTTAATTAATTTTAATGATTGAACCCTGTCGGTTCTGAAATGTCTGAAATCCTGTCTTAGTTCGCACCAGGCCACGATTACATGCATGTTTTCTAAAAAACCTAAAGCTAATGGACGTATAATACGCTGCGATTTTTGCTTGTTCACATCAGAATAGTCAATCTGGAGTTGATATTCTTTTCGAATAGCATGACGGATAATAGCTTCATCATCGTGGTTTATATACTCTGATTTAACAGGGCCTATCAGTAAGCCAGAGGAGTCAAGTTGACGGCGAAGTTCCTCGGGTAGCATGGCTGAAATTTTAGCCAGAGCCTGATTGGCAGCAGTCTTAAGAGCATCATCGGCTCGCTGCGCTACCCAACGCGAGCCAAGAACCAGAGCTTCGATTTCTTCCTCAGTAAACATCAGTGGCGGCAGCATGAAGCCCGGGCGCAGGCTGTACCCTACTCCTGCCTCACCATCTATATTAGCCCCCTGTGCCTGTAAACTTGCAATATCCCGATAAACCGTTCTAAGACTTATACCAAGCTGTTCAGCCAACTGTCTTCCAGTGACAGCATAACGATGCTGCCGAAGTAATTGTATAAGCGCCAGTAACCGTTCTGATCGAGTCATTGAATCCTCACCTCATTCTGTTTTTATTTAGCATTGAAAGTTGGGACATCTGTTCCATTCCTACTAAATTTTTTAACACTACCCAAGATATTGTACGATTTTGCCTATAAATATTTATCAAAAATCATTTTGCAAGTGCGCGGCAAAGCGGTATAGTTATCAACTGCAAATAATATCAAAGGACATAAGGATAATGAATTCAAGTCTAGATTACCAACTTGATGAAACATTGACCATGTTACGGGATGCTGTCAGGGATTTTGCCCAAAATGAAATTGCTCCTCAGGCCGAGCGCATTGATCAAAACAATAGTTTCCCAAATGAACTCTGGCCGAAGCTTGGTGAAATGGGTTTATTGGGAATTACCGTGGGTGAAGAATATGGCGGTGCCAATATGGGTTATCTTGCCCATGTGATAGCCATGGAAGAAATTTCCCGGGCATCGGCATCGGTCGGTTTAAGTTACGGCGCCCACTCCAATCTTTGCGTCAACCAGATATGGCTGAACGGAAACCGCGAGCAAAGACAACGTTATTTACCTGATCTGGTCAGTGGACAGGCCATCGGCGCTTTGGCGATGAGTGAACCCAATTCAGGTTCTGATGTCGTCAGCATGCGGCTTTCTGCCCGTGAAGACGGTGATCGTTTTATTCTCAATGGCAACAAAATGTGGATCACCAACGGTCCTGATGCCGACACGCTGGTTGTTTATGCAAAAACAGACAAAGAGGCCGGCAGCCGCGGCATCACCGCTTTCATTATCGAAAAAAACTTCCCCGGTTTCAGTACAGCCCAGAAGCTGGATAAGCTGGGAATGAGAGGCTCAAACACCTGTGAACTGGTCTTTGAAGACTGTGAAGTACCTCGTGAAAACATCCTGGGCGAAGTTAATCAGGGCGTCAAAGTGCTGATGAGCGGACTCGATTATGAACGGACCGTTCTTGCAGGAGGCCCGGTGGGCATCATGCAGGCCTGCATGGATGTCGTCACCCCCTATATTCACGAACGAAAACAATTTAACCAGCCCATTGGCGAATTCCAGCTGATTCAGGGCAAAATTGCAGATATGTATACCGAGTTATCTGCTTGCCGAAGCTACCTCTATACTGTAGCCAGAAGCTGCGATGCCGGTAAAGTCAACCGAATGGATGCCGCCGGAGTTATACTCTATACTGCAGAACGTGCAACCCAAATGGCGCTTCAAGCCATTCAAATCCTTGGAGGAAACGGCTATATTAATGAATTTCCTACTGGAAGATTGCTTCGGGATGCTAAACTATATGAAATCGGAGCCGGCACCTCAGAAATTCGCCGGATGTTGATAGGTCGGGAATACTTCAAAGAAACGGAATAAGGATTAAAAAAATGGACAAAAACGATATTGTCATTGTTGCCGCAAAAAGAACGCCGATGGGCGCCATGTTAGGCAGTCTTTCAAGTCTCAGCGCTCCTGAACTTGCCGCAATTTCCCATCACGCAGCCCTGGAACAGGCTGGAATGGATGGCACCGAAGTCGACGAGGTAATCAGCGGCTGCGTCCTGCAGGCCGGTATTGGACAGGCTCCTGCCCGTCAGGCGGCTCTTGCTGCCGGAATTCCGAATTCAACCGGCGCATCGACCCTCAATAAAATGTGCGGTTCGGGCATGAAAACGGTCATGTTGGCTCACGACATGATTAAGGCCGGTTCAGCGGGTATTGTCCTGGCCGGTGGTATGGAAAGCATGAGTAACGCCCCTTATCTGCTGAAAAAAGCCCGTTCCGGTTACCGTCTTGGCCATGGCGAAATGTTTGATCATATGTTTCTTGACGGACTGGAAGACGTATACAATCCTGGTCGATTAATGGGATATTTTGCTGAAAAAACTGCGGAAAAATTTAATTTTACCCGTGAACAGCAAGATGAATTTGCCATGCGCTCCATGCAGCGTTCAATTGACGCTACGAAAAATGGAGCCTTTGCAGAAGAGATCGCTCCGGTCATTATCCGAAGCCGCAAAGGTGATGTTCGAGTTGATCTGGATGAAGGACCCAGCGAAGACAAACTGAAAAAAATCCCTCAGTTGCGTCCTGCTTTTCAGGCTGACGGTACGGTTACGGCAGCAAATTCCAGTTCAATTTCTGATGGCGCCGCCAGCATTATTTTAATGACTGCCGAAAACGCTGAAAAACGCGGAATAAAACCGCTTGCGCGCATTGTCGCACAGGCCAGCCATGCGCAGGCGCCGGAATGGTTTACCACAGCACCTGTCGAAGCAACTCGAAAAGTGCTTCAAAATGCCGGCTGGAAAACGGAAGATGTAGATTTATTTGAAATTAATGAAGCCTTTGCGGTCGTCGCTATGGCAGCAATCGATCAGCTGGATCTGAATCCGGATAAAGTTAACGTCCATGGCGGAGCCTGCGCACTTGGCCACCCAATTGGTGCATCTGGAGCAAGAATTATTGTCTCGCTAATCTATGCTCTGCGTCAGAGAAACAAGAAAAAAGGTGTTGCTTCGCTCTGTATCGGCGGTGGAGAAGCAACCGCAGTTGCTATTGAGTTAGTTTAAACATCGAGGCTGGCGCTCCCTCACAGCAATTGAGTAAAGGAAATTTGCTTGATTGCTGCGAGGCTTTGACCAGCCCTTTCGGTTTTCGTTCCCCCGACACAGACAATCTCAAGGGAACACCGAACAACAAATAGAGGGTAAATCATGCTGAAACAAAGCTTAATTTATGTCGGACTAAGTATTCTGGTTGTTCTTTTTGCCAGATATTTTCATTTGATTGTGGTCTATATTGATACTATCTTCGCTTATGTCAACATAAAAATTTCGCCTATTTTCAGCCAGACCTCTTTAGGCATGTTTATCAGGCAGATTATCGTGTTATCCGCCCTGCCGGTCATCATCATCGGCGCCCCAGCTCTCGCCTATCGAGGGTTGAAAGGTAAGCAAATGCCTTATTTTCTGGAAGCTGTCTGGATAAGCTGGATGGTGATTGTTTTATCCAATATTTTGATTCGCTAAGGCAAGGTTATGGCTCAACTGATTTCCCAGGTTAACAGTGCTAGTGAAGCATACCAGACCAATCAACAATTCATGCAGGAACTCATCAATACCCTGCGAAAAGATATTCAGGACATTGAACAGGGCGGCGGCGAAAAAGCCCGCGCCAGACATCTGAAACATGGAAAAAAACTGCCGCGCGAACGCCTGGAATATCTGCTTGACCCCGGCTCGCCGTTTCTTGAACTCTCCCAGCTGGCCGGCTGGAAGGTATATGATGAACCGCTGGCCGCTGCCGGAATTATCAGCGGCATTGGCTTCATTTCAGGCCAGGAATGCATGATTGTCATCAATGATGCCACCGTGAAAGGCGGCACCTATTATCCACTGACTGTCAAAAAACATTTACGGGCTCAGGAAATCGCCGAGAAGAACCACCTTCCCTGCGTCTATCTGGTCGATTCCGGAGGTGCCTATCTTCCTTTGCAGGATGAAGTCTTTCCCGACAGGGATCATTTTGGCCGCATTTTCTATAATCAGGCCAACATGTCAGCCAAAAATATTCCGCAAATTGCCGTTGTGATGGGTTCCTGCACCGCTGGCGGCGCTTATGTGCCGGCAATGGCAGATGAATCGATTATGGTAGCTAATCAGGCAACTATCTTTCTGGGCGGCCCACCGCTGGTTAAAGCCGCAACAGGCGAAGTGATTTCTGCGGAAGAACTGGGTGGAGCCGAGGTGCATTGCCGCCGCTCCGGTGTTGCCGATCATTATGCAGAAAATGATGAACATGCACTTCATCTGGCAAGAATTGCGGTTTCGCATCTGAACCGGAAAAAACAGATTCAGCTTGACAGAAAAGCAAGCCAAGAACCCTTCTATCCTACTCAGGAACTCAACGGCATCGTACCGGCTGATGCGAGGAAGCCCTTTGACGTCAGGGAAATTATTGCCCGAATCGTTGATGCCTCCGAATTTGATGAATTCAAACCCCTTTATGGCTCGACGCTGGTTTGCGGCTTTGCTCATTTATATGGCTTTCCTGTGGGGATTATTGCCAATAACGGCATCCTTTTTGCCGAGAGCGCATTAAAGGGCAGTCATTTTATCGAACTCTGCTGCCAGAGAAAAATACCCTTGATTTTCCTTCAGAACATCACAGGATTTATGGTTGGCTCAAAATATGAAGCCGAAGGTATTGCCAAGCATGGCGCTAAAATGGTGATGGCCGTTGCCAATGCTTCGGTACCTAAAATCACGGTATTAATCGGCGGTTCATATGGTGCAGGAAACTACGCCATGTGCGGACGTGCCTATAGTCCTGATTTTCTCTGGACATGGCCGAATGCACGAATTTCAGTCATGGGCGGTGAACAGGCCGCAAATGTATTGGCACAGGTCAACCGCGACAAGCATCAAAAACAGGGAACAGACTGGCCGCTCGATGAAGAAGAAGCCTTTAAAAACCAATTGCGCGAGCAGTATGAAACGCAGGGAAATCCATGGTATGCCAGTGCGCGCTTATGGGATGATGGCGTCATTGCCCCGGAAGACACCCGGAAGGTCTTGGGACTATCACTTTCAGCCTGCCTCAACAAGCCCATCGAAAACAGCCAGTTCGGCGTTTTCCGGATGTAAGGAATATGCATGAGCGATCTGATCATAGAATATAAAAACCAAAGTTGCTGGTTAAGTCTGAATCGAGTCGATAAAAGCAATGCCTTTGATGACAGCCTGATTCGCCAGCTGAATAAGGCCATTGACGAAGCCATTGCCCGAACGGATGTCAGAGTCATTGTTTTAAAAGCCAATGGCAAGCATTTCTCTGCCGGTGCCGATCTGGCCTGGATGCAGCGCATGGCGCTCTATAGTGAAGAAGAAAATTTTAGTGATGCCTGTGAGCTGGCGATGTTGATGCACCGCCTTTATCATTCACCGAAACCCAGCATTGCCATGATTCAAGGCGCAGCATTCGGCGGAGGTGCCGGTCTTGCGGCAGCCTGCGATATTGCAATTGCAGCCGACAATGCCATCTTTTGTTTCTCGGAAGTAAAGCTCGGCTTGATTCCGGCCGTGATCAGTCCATACGTTGTCAAAGCCATTGGAGAGCGTGCAGCAAGGGCGCTGTTTATCACCGCAGAAACCTTTAATGCAGAACGGGCATACCAGCTGGGGCTGGTTCAGCATTGCGTTGATTTGGCCTCGCTGGAATCCTTTACAGAAAAACATGTCGAGGCAATCATCAACAATGCGCCCATTGCCGTCTGCGATGCAAAAAAACTGGTAGATACGGTAGCACATCGCCAAATTAATCAGAAACTGATTGAAGAAACAGCGATGCTGATTGCAAAGAAAAGAGTATCTGAGGAAGGTCAAACCTGTCTGCAGGCTTTTTTAAACAAAAAGCGTTAGCTGTTTTCTTTAACATATAAAATTTCAATCATAGCAAAATGAAAAACAAGAGGGCAGGATGTTTAAAAAGGTATTAATAGCCAACCGCGGAGAAATTGCCTGCAGGGTCATTCAAACCCTACGAAACATGGGGATATCCAGCATCGCTGTCTATTCAGCAGCGGATGAAAATGCTTGTCATGTCAAAATGGCTGATGAAGCCTGCTATATTGGCGAAGCAGAAAGCCGGCTGAGCTATCTTAATATCCCCAGGATCATCGAAGCCGCAAAGCAATGTCAGGCTGACGCCATCCACCCCGGATATGGTTTTTTATCTGAAAATCCGGCATTTGTTGAAGCCTGTGAAAATGCCGGAATTACATTTATCGGCCCGACCCTGCCGGCCATCAAAGCCATGGCCTCAAAAAAGCTGGCTAAACAGCTGCTTGAAGGAAGAAATGTTCCGCTGACGCCCGGCTATCATGGCGATAATCAGGAGGAAGCGTTTTTACTCGAGCAGGCCAAAGGCATTGGTTTTCCTGTGTTATTGAAAGCCGCCAGCGGCGGTGGCGGCAAAGGCATGCGGATCGTTGAACAGGCTGAGAAATTTGACAGCGCCCTCTTATCGGCAAAAAGAGAGGCGCTGGCGAGTTTTGCCGATGACACCATGATCATCGAAAAATATATCCGCAATCCCCGTCACATCGAAATCCAGATCATGGCGGATTCCCTCGGCAATGTCGTCCATCTTTTCGAGCGTGACTGCTCTATCCAGCGACGGCACCAGAAAATTATTGAAGAAGCACCGGCTCCGGGCCTGTCAGCCCCTCTGCGAGAGCAACTGGCTCAGGCGGCCATTGAGGTTGCAAAAGCTATCGACTATCTGGGCGCAGGGACGGTTGAGTTTCTTACCGGAGATGATGGGCAGTTTTATTTCATGGAAATGAATACCCGTTTGCAGGTTGAACATCCGGTGACTGAAATGATAACCGGCTTTGACCTGGTTGAATGGCAGCTTCTTATCGCATCTGGCGCCGCGCTTCCCTGTCGTCAGGAAGATATTCAGGCAAAAGGACATGCTGTCGAATGCCGTATTTATGCCGAAGATCCCAGTCAGAATTTTATGCCCTCGATAGGCCGCATTGACTATCTGCATCTGCCATTAGGTCAAGGCATTCGTATCGACAGTGGTATTGCTGAAGGCTCGGTAATTTCGAAGTATTACGATCCGATGATTGCCAAACTGATTTGTCATGGAAAAAGCCGGCAGGAAGCCCTGGCACGGATGAATCAGGCCTTGAATAATTTTGCCATTCATGGTCTGAGCAGCAATATTCCCTTCCTGAAAGCCATTTGCGAAAATCCAAGATTTATTGCAGCCTCTTTAAGCACCGGTTTTTTAAATGAAGAACAGCTGGAACTCAGTCAGTTTCCTGTTGAAAAAGGTTTATTGTTCTGCACCGCAATGCGGTACGCAAAACTGCTTGAAAACGCAACCGACAAGATTATTCAAAACTGTTTTGGCTGGCATACTCATCTCAGCCGAAAATGGCACTGGCCGTATCAGTTGAAACAACAACCATTAGCAACAGCCGTTGAAGCCGTCAACTCCGATGAGTTCATTTTACATTGGAACGGGCAACAGCAAAAATGCAGGTTCAAGGTCAATAAAGATCGAGTTGAACTATGGCTGGATGAGCAGTATATGAAGGCTCTGGTTATTCAGCGCAATCAACAGATAAGCGTATATTGTGAAGGTCAGCAGTTAAATTTCGAGCTGATGAGCTGGCAAAATTCCGATCAGAAAACCAGTCAGCAAAAGGGGCAATTGACCTCGCCAATGCCTGCGACCGTGGTCGCCGTATTAAAAAAAGCCGGCGATAAAGTTAAAGCCGGCGAACAACTCATTGTCCTTGAGGCCATGAAAATGGAACACAGCATCAACGCTCCGAGCGATGGCCTGTTATCTGAACTATTCTATTCAGTAGGCTCGCAGGTAAATGAAGGGGATGAGCTGTTAAGGCTCGAAGAACTATAAATATTGTTTGGGACAGAAACCTATGGATTATCCGCGCCGGGTTATTATGACAGAAGTTGCCGCAAGAGATGGTTTACAGAATGAACCCAGTTTTGTGGCTACGGAAGATAAAATCAAGTTTATCAATTTATTATCCGAATCGGGCTTAACAGAAATTGAAGTCACCAGCTTCGTATCAGCAAAAGCTATTCCCCAACTGGCTGATAATGAAGATGTTTTCAAGAGCATTCAAAAAAAAGAAGGCATTCACTACTCTGCGCTGGTACCCAACGAACGGGGTATGCAAAATGCAATTCAGGCCGGCGTGAAAAATATTTCCGTGTTTACCGCTGCAAGCGAACTTTTTAATCAACGTAATATCAACTGTTCAATTGAAGAGAGCATTCAACGTTTCAAGCCAGTGATTGAACTGGCAAAAGCGAACGGCATACATGTCAGAGGTTATGTTTCCACCGTGTTAGGCTGCCCCTATGAAGGCAGTATTGCGCCTGAAAAAGTATTATCGGTCAGCCAGCAGCTGCTCGAACTGGGGGTAGATGAACTCTCGCTTGGCGATACCATTGGTGTAGGCACCGTCCGGCAGACCCGCGAATTGCTTGATGCTATTCTGCCCCATGTTAATCTCGAGCGCCTGATTATGCATTTTCATGATACCTATGGCCAGGCCATTGCCAACACCCATGCCTCGCTGGAATATGGGGTTTATCAGTTCGACAGTTCCGTTGCCGGCCTTGGCGGCTGCCCCTATGCTCGCGGAGCAAGCGGAAATGTTGCAACCGAAGATGTTCTTTATCTAATGCATGGTCTTGGCATTGATACCGGAATTGATATATACAAACTGGTTGAAGCCGGCCATTGGATGTGCAATATACTGGGACGGAAAAATCAGTCAAAAGTGGCCAATGCCTTACTGGCCAATGCCTGAGAGGAGTGAATCGATATGGACAACATCGTCTGGGCGCCCAAACAGCCTGAGCAATCTCAAATGAGTCATTTTATGCGCTTTGTTGAATCAAGGTTCAATCAAAATTTCCAGCAGGATTATGATAAATTTCAATGTTGGTCAGTCGAACAACCGGCAAAGTTCTGGCAGTCTTTAAGCGATTTTTTTCATATCCGTTTTGACAAACCACCAACCTCCATCCTTGAAAAGGCCGAAAAAATGATAGACGCCCAATGGTTTAAAGGGGCTGAATTTAACTTTGCTGAAAAACTGTTGCAGGCTGATGGAAAACAACTGGCCATTATCGAAATCAATGAAAGCGGCCAAAGAAATGCTATTGATTTTTCAACGCTCCGCCAAAAGGTCGCTGACTGCGCGGCAGCACTCAAAGCTTCGGGTATTAATGCAGGCGACCGCATTGCCGGAGTATTACCCAATTGCGCGGCGACCATCATCGCCATGCTGGCCAGCACATCTATCGGCGCAGTCTGGTCATCCTGCTCCCCTGATTTCGGGACTTCTGCCATTATTGACCGTCTGGGCCAAATCCAGCCGGACATTCTTTTTATATGCAATGGACATCAATATCAAGGCAAAACCTTTTCCGCTGAAGAAAAAATAAATGCGCTGGCCGAAGCAATGCCGGATTTAAAGCATATCGTACTACTGCCGTTTTTAAACGGACATCAACTCAATCAACAACCTGAAAAACTCATCTTTTGGGATGATTTTGTTATCGCGGACAGCGAACTGGAATTTCATCCGCAGCCTTTTGATCATCCACTCTATATCATGTTTTCTTCCGGCACCACGGGTAAACCCAAATGCATTATCCATGGTGCCGGAGGGACTTATTTACAGCATCTGAAAGAACTCGCCCTGCATTCAGATTTAAGGTCAAACGAAAGGCTGTGCTTTTTCACAACCTGCGGCTGGATGATGTGGAACTGGATGGTTTCGGCCTTAAGTCTGGGTACAACGCTCGTTTTATATGAAGGTTCGCCGGCCTACCCTGACAGCGGCAGACTCTTTCAGTTGATAGAACAGGAAAACATCAACGTGTTCGGCACCAGCGCCCGTTTTCTCTCCGCAGTTGAAAAGGCCGGGATAGAACCCATGAAAAATTATGATCTGGCCAGCCTTCGACTCATTTTATCCACCGGTTCTCCGCTGCTGCATAAAAACTATGATTTTGTTTATCAGTCCATCAAATCCGATGTTCAATTAAGCTCGATTTCCGGAGGTACAGACATCATCTCCTGCTTTGCATTGGGCTGCCCTATAAAACCGGTATATCGTGGCGAATTGCAATGCCTTGGCCTGGGTATGGCCGTTTCGGTGTTCGATGAAGCGGGGAAAGACTTGAAAGCGGAACGCGGCGAACTGGTTTGCACGAAACCCTTCCCTTCCATGCCGATAGGCTTCTGGAATGATCCAAACATGACGAAATACAAAGCCGCTTATTTCGAACGTTTTGACAATATCTGGGCTCATGGGGATTACGCCGAGCTTACTCTTCACGGAGGACTCATTATCTACGGTCGCTCGGATGCCGTTTTAAACCCCGGCGGCGTACGTATCGGTACAGCTGAAATATACCGTCAACTTGAAAAAATCCCTCAAATTCTGGAATCAGTCGTTGTCGGACAACAGTATCAGGACGATGAGCGTGTTCTGCTTTTCGTTAAACTGAGCGAGGGGCTGAAACTGGATGAAACACTTAAGCAAGGCATCCGCCAGCTCATCAGGCAAAATGCCTCCCCAAGGCATGTGCCTGCAAAAATTATTCAGGTTGATGATATTCCCAAAACCATCAATGGAAAAATCGTTGAAGTGGCGGTTAAGAAAGTCATTCATGGAGAGACCGTCAACAACCTTGATTCATTGGCCAACCCGGAAGCACTCCAGGCATTTGCTTCCCTGTCTCTGGATTAACTTGACAGCTATAGGTATTGACCCACCGAAAATTGCTCTGCTTCGGTGCGGCCTAATGATGTTATTGTATCTATAATACGATAATTGTGATATATTTTATCACCTTTGTATTGACCGTCTCTTGGTAACTATCTTATTTATGTTTATATCAATTAAAAACAAAATAAAGCAAAATCCCTACTTCTCTATCATTACAGCGTTAATCCTTTGCCGATTGCTGTGTATGCTTTTTATTCCGCTCAATGACAGCACGGAAGCGCGCTATGCTGAAATTGCCAGAAAAATGCTGGAAACCGGTAACTGGGTGACCTTGCAACATGATTACGGCGTGCCTTTCTGGGCTAAACCACCCTTATCGACCTGGCTGTCTGCAATATCGATGAAGCTGTTCGGCGTTAATGCATTTGCCGCGCGACTCCCCAGCCTGTTGCTTTCTCTTGCCATGATCGGGCTGGTTGGAGCGATGGCAAAAACGCGATTCAGTCAATCCGTTGCCAATAAGGCCATGCTGATTTTAGCTTCCACCCTATTTTTTCTGGTTGATGCCGGAACGGTCATGACCGATGCTTCGTTATTATTCAGCCTCACACTGATTATGACCTCTTTTTGGCAGGCGGTGATCAATGATCATCAAAAATGGCGATATGGATTTTTTATCGGTGTTGGCCTGGGTCTGTTGGCCAAAGGGCCTTTAACCATTGTATTGAGTGGGATTCCCATTTTTCTCTGGGTCTTATTTTATAATCAATGGAAACCGTTGTGGCATAGATTACCCTGGATGAAAGGAACGTTGCTGACATTGGCCATTGCCCTGCCCTGGTATATTCTTGCTGAACTCCGCACACCGGGTTTTCTGAATTATTATCTTATTGGCGAACATTTCCATCGTTTTGTTGACCCGGCCTGGCAAGGCGACAAATACGGTTTTGCCCACTCAACGCCGCATGGAATGATCTGGATTTTCGCCCTGATAGGCTTAATGCCCTGGTCTGCTGTTGTTCTGACATGGCTGGTAACCATGAGGCGTCAATGGCTGAAAACTTACAGCAAATATAAAAAAGAAATGAACTATCTTCTATGTTGTTTTTTAACGCCATTGATATTTTTTACTTTTGCCAGCAATATCATCTGGCCCTATGTATTCCCATGCCTGCCATCTTTTGCCCTGATACTCGCACTGTGGGTTGATGAGGTATCTGCATCCTATGCCATTATCAAGCGCATTTACCTTGTATCAGCCATCCCCGTACTGTTATTGAGCCTGACACTGCTGATGGTGCTGTTCCATCCGCAATCGGTGATAAAATCACATCGGGATATCATTGAAAACTGGCAGGCACAACCACATTCCTCTTCAGCTAAACTACTTTACTGGGCAAGCCATACCGATTATTCAGCCCAGTTTTATGCTCATGGACGTGTGGCAGCAACCTTGGATCCCCTTGAGCTTGAAAAATTTTTAGCCCAGCAGCCGGATAGTTATCTTGTGATCAATAAAAGAAGTTCAACACCATTCCCTGATAGCCTATCCAAAATTCTGGAAGCAAAAGGACATTTCAGCTTCATCGGCCATGATCTTTATCTATATCATGTCAAGAGAACTTCAGGATCGTTTACAAATTGAACAAAAAAAGATATAATGCTCTTTTTTTATACTATAAGGATTCACTATGAGCGCTGGAGTTAATTCGATAGAGCATATGACAAAACATCTAAAAATAGTTGCACTGAAAGCTCTATCTATCCTGGCAATGTCTGCTTCAATGGTAACGCTGGGTATTTTTTTTCCTGAAATCATGGTGATGATGTCTCTCGGACCACTCATGTATATCTTAATCAAACCGCTATTGCCGGAAGATAAACCATCAGAAGCTCCTGAAACGGAAATGTTCAAACGCATTCGCTCTCATTTGAGTCGCTACCGCTACTCCTATCTACTGGCCGCTGTTTGCCTGGCCTGTGCCGGCGGTATCGTCGCCATGAGTTTTTTTATCCCCTTTGTTGCATCGTCCAGCACAATAGCTCTAGTGGCTGCCATTTTAGTCAATCCGACACTTTCTTATTTACTGCCGCCTGAAAAAAAAGGCTTTCGTGAACCGCGTGGTGTAAAGCAACATTTTATTCAGCACCGAAACACATACATTAAACTTGTATCAACCTTAACTGTTGCAGCAGGTTTGATTGCATTAAGTTTTTTTGTACCTTATGTATTAGCAATGAGCTTCATTGCCGTTTCAGTATTGAAAGGATTGCTTATTGGCGATTACTACCTGAACAAACCATCAGAAAACCAAAAAAACATGCCTCAGTGGGCAAAATACGCTGCCGCATTATTAATTGTCAGCGCAATTGCAGTTCTGGCTGTCATCAGCTTTACAACCCCCTTGGCACCTCTGGCAACTGCAACAAGCATTTTTGTTCTCAATGCAGCAACCAGCAGCTTTCTGAGTATGATTGCATTGAATCTGACATTAATGTTTACAGGTACCCTATTGTTTGTTCTCAATAAACAGATTGCTAACGGCTTGACGCAGATAACGACATGCCTTCCTGAGGAAGAAAGCGTAGAAGAATTGACTGCCGGTATACTGGGACAGGGTAAGGATAGCAATGAAGTTGCTCAATCCACTTATGCAGAGTTCCCGAACAATACAATTAATTCTTCGGCTACGTCCCACGGCTTGTCCGCAGGACCCATGAATCCTTCTACATCGCAGGATTTCGCGGACAAGCTGCCGAACGTAGGCGAAGAAAATGGTCGAGTGAGTAATAGGAAGTTAGGTTTTTTTGATAATAGCGTGAAGACCGAGACTGTCCAAAACTCTGTTGAGGATGGTTGGGCCAAGACCCCACTGCCACATTAAGTTAAGAGAGCCTATGTCCCGAGGCTTGTCCGCGGGATCCATGAATCTTTCTACATCGCTGGATTTCGCGGACAATCCGCCGAACGTAGGCGAAGAAAATGGCCTAGTGAGTAAAAGGAAGTTAGGTTTTTTTGATAATAGCGTGAAGACCAAGACTGGCCAAAACGCTGATGAGGATGGTTGGGCCAAGACCCCACTGCCACATTAAGTTAAGAGAGCCTACGTCCCGAGGCTTGTCCGCGGGATCCATGAATCTTTCTACATCGCTGGATTTCGCGGACAAGCCGCCGAACGTAGGCGAAGAAAATGGTCTAGTGAGTAAAAGGAAGTTAGGTTTTTTTGATAATAGCGTGAAGACCAAGACTGGCCAAAACGCTGATGAGGATGGTTGGGCCAAGACTCATAGCCTTCAAGTTAAGAGAGAATGTCCGTTTCCTACGTTCCATGTAGGAAACGGGCAAGAATCCAATCATTAGCAATGCTTAGCTTGAAGCAGCAGCCCCTATCAAGTTGGCTTTACTTTGCTCCTTCAACTGTTCATCTATTTCATTGATTATCTCTTTTGCTGCAACATTGCTCTCCAATACTGAAACAACAGACTGCTCAGCCTCTTGAAAGAAACGGGATGAGGGGCTAACCTTACGCGTTCCGGATAACTGATGGGCTTTTCTATATAATTCGTCTAACTTAACATTATCAAAGTCCGGAAATTCTTTTTCATTTTGAATAAGTTGGATTCTGGTTTGCTCAACTTCTGTTTTAAATTGATCAAGACTAGATTGATAACGTTGGCAATTTGCTTGAATATCTAAACCAACAAAAAAAGGTGTGCAAATCAAATACACGGCGCTGATCAACGCGACAGCAGCAGAAATTGGAGCTAAACCCGTTAGCGTTAAAGCAAAAAAACCGCCGATAGCACCCCCGACCGCCGTCGGTTCCAAGCCATAACCATGAGCATCTTGATGATGTCCATGTGGAGAAAACCCTCTGATCCCTAAATATACCGTGACTGCAACAATGAGTGCGCTAGCGGCCAGCACCACCAGGGCAATACCAGCCCATAATAATGCACTTACAAAAGCAGATGAGTATGCCTGTGCTGTATTAATATTAAGTTTTAACATTGCTGATAAGCTGTTAACAATGTCTTTTCGATTAGCCAAGGAGTATTGGGTAAGCATGCTGCAGAATGCATCTCTTTCCTGATCGTCAAGTCGTCTATTGTTTTTCAGCTGGCTAAGAAGCGCAAATAAGGCTGTTGCCTGCTGTAAACTGATATAGTCGTCTTTAAAAGAATTTAATAGCGAATCAAACTCTTCTTCAGACAAACTGGAAGTCTCTGATATTATAGTCCTAATCTCTTTTACAACGCTTTCTGTTAACTCACGGCTACCCTCAACAGTCTCCTTATAATAAGGGCATGTACTCTGAACGGATTCTTGAACGTTTTTAATCAATCTGTTAGATGCTGATATTATGTTTTTATTTAGCGTATCCCAAAACTCTTGTTTTTCTTCTTGAGACTGTTTATCAAAGTCATCAAATGAAAAATCAGCATTGTTTTGCAAGCCACAATATTCCTTATAGTTGGCGATAAATGCCGTATAAGTCTCTTTACCAATTTTATCGAGGTTGATTTTTCCATGTTGATTGAGTTTTTTGAGAAGGTCTTTGTTCTTTTTCATCGAATCAGAAACTTTCTTGATGTCCTCTAAATAGCCATCAATCTTTTCAAACTCAAAATTGGAATCTTGATTCATCACAGTCAAACTGGATGATGCTGCAGAGGGAGCATCTTTTAAAAGGTCAATCTGTTGCAGACAGCGCTTTAGATTTTCGGCTATTCGTTTTTTTTCATCCAAAACGTGCAATTGATGATTCAAACTATTAATAATATTTTTGTACACAAAAGACTCCAAAAAGACTAATTTGCGCACATTATAATCATATTTAAGCTTTTTATCAAATTTATTTTCAGGGAAAATCGCGCGGTGCGGCATTTCATTGCTGCGGAGCAATGAAATGCCGTGATTGATTTAATCGTTAATAGCTACAACCAGTCCCACAGTCACATTGTTTGCCTGATTTTTTAATCCGGAAAATGTTCCTGTAAGCTGTTGATCCGATGTCGTCATGCTAAAGCTGGTTTTACCCATATCTCGATAACGGTAATCAATGGTCAGTTTTGCGTTGGATGTGAGCCTAAAACCCAGTCCGATAATACCCTGATACGCAAAATTCCCTTCACTGCCCTCACGAGGATTCAAAGCCTGGGTGTTATCAAGATAATACAAGTAGTAAGATTTTCCCCATCCCAGTCCGACGCCTATGTAGGTATCAACGATCTCTGAAAACTGAATCGATGAAATAAGGTTAACCATCACAGCAGTGGTCTCCGTTCCAGAAGTCAGGGAAGTGCTGTCTATGACATCACTGTAGGCAACATTGTCGATATTGACTTTACTATGACTTAATTCAGCTTCAAGATGAAGGGCATAGTCATCCCAGCAGTTGAAGTTATATCCAAGCGCAATGCCATAGATTGGCCCTACTGATTGATAGTTAAGTTGCTCAGAGGCGAAGTTGAAATTGTTGATCACGACGTTTGCCGAGGTATTTTTGGGAAGTTTACCGCCTAAAAATACTCTCAGATAAGGATTATTCTCTGGTGCTGCGTCATAGCCTCCGCCAGCAACAACCGTTTGACAACCCAAAAACATTAAAGCCAAAAAACATATTTTTTTCATTTTTACTAATCCATTAAAAGTTATAATACATTACATCTAAAATTACTGTTCTCAGTACCACCGGGGGCAGCGCGCTCACTGCCATTAAGTTAAGACCATTTTCTTCGCCGACGTCCCGCGGCTTGTCCGCGGGATCCAGCGATGTAGAAAGATTCATGGATCCCGCGGACAAGCCGCGGGACGTAGGCTCTCTTAACTTAATGGCAGTGGGCAGCGCCCTTTCCCTTTTTTAGCCCGTTACATAACGAACAAACTATAAATGGTATTTCAATAAAAACGCACCCATAAAGGGTGCGCAAAAAAGTGGAGTTAAACAGCTTACTTAGTCATAACAGGCTTTTCAGGCTTGTCAACATGCCACATGACCTGCAGACCAACAAGGTTTGCATAAGGCTTGCTTGTTGCATAAGTATAAACAGTGCTAGTGCCGATGGCCTGTGTTTTGCTTATGGTTGTATCACTGCTTGCAAACAGGTAAGTATAACCCAGATCAACATCAATTTCTGGATTCACGGCATAATGTGCACCGATTGATAATGCCCAACGGTCAGCGTCAGGAAGACGGACATCACGGTCAATATCATTGGTTGGAGTCTGGTCATAACCAAAACCGCCACGCATCATTAACTTCTCGTTAACTCTATAATTCGCACCTAAAGCAAATCTCCAGGCGTTGTTATAGTTTTGAGCAGCTGTTGACTTCGCAGGGGTATTAACACCAGTTGTTGGGTTTCTTGCTGCAACATTAACCAGCTGAATTTGTTTGAATACATCCCAGCCGGTGTAAACTACTGAACCTAACAGAGCAAAGTCTTCATTGACATCATGATAGCCACTTAAGGTAACGATATCAGGGAATTCAATATTGTTGCTGAACAAGTTGTTGGTGACGTATCTTGTGTTCGGGTTTGATGCGCCAGAAGGAGGATTGATTGGATCCGCCAACAGACCATCTAAGATACTGTAACCGTTGAACTTATGTCTTATTCTGGATTGATAGTTTAAACCGATTCGACTGTGATTATCGTTGAACATCGTTAACACGCCGGCATGAAATCCGACACCAAAAGACTTACCTTGGTTGTAAGAGCTTGAATCCCATTGATTAGCCGGGAAATTAAGCGCATCCAAAAGCGAAGGCGAGCCAAGCATGCTATTGAATTTTACTCGAGAATATTGGAGATCAATACCTGCCCCAACTGAAAAATGTTCATTAACTCGCGCACCAATTTCTGGCGATACGTTGATCGTCAACAGTTCAGTGAATGTCGCAGCATATCGAACAGGAGACGTATCATCCCAGTCTGTTGACAGACCAAAAGGAGAAACAACACTTAAACCCAGCGTAATGTTCTCACTGACAGGCTTAGCGAAGTGAAATGAAGGAACCAGCGCATCTCTTCCACCATCTAATCCTGCAAAATTCTGGGTATAGGTTGGGTAAGTAACACCGCCAATCGTTGAGGTATAACTTGAAAAACCATTAATGACTGTACGAGGAAATACCCCAACGCCGCCAAGAATAGCCTGTGTTTCGTCCAGTAAAGCCAGACCCGCAGGGTTGTACCAACCTGTGGCAGCTGTTGATGCCTCAGCAGCAGCACCAGCGGCATAATTACCGATTGCTGAAGCTGAACCTTCGGTGTACAGAGAAAAACCACCTGCATTTACTGTGGCACTGGCTATCACGCCAATTACAGCAGAACTGACGAGTGATCTTATTGGTTTACGCATGCCTTTCGCTCCTTCATTTTATCAAGCATCCTGTATGCTGATTGCATTTGTGTTAAATTCCAACAATACCGGAAACAACTGTTTTCCAGCATGAAAGATTTGATAATATCGGAATTTTTTTATAATTAAAATGCCTAATTGTAAATTTTTTCTAATATTTTCAATAAGTAACAACAAATAATCCACTGCGCCAATTATTTGAACACGGAATTATAGCCGCCGGTATAGAAACAGTAGTTCTGCTTATGTTATTCTTTTCTAAGCCTATTTCATCAGCATGAGAACGAATCCATGAGACAGACCATCACCAAATTCGGCGGAACCAGTGTTTCCTCTCGCGAAACATGGGACAATATCCTTTCGATAACGAGACGTCATATTGATAAGGGGCTTCAACCTGTTATTGTTTGCTCGGCGCTTACCAAAATATCCGACAAACTTGAAAAAGCAATTGAAGCGGCCCTGCTCAATGAGCATCATCACATTTTCCAGGATATCAGCGACAGTTATGTGAAACTTGCCAATGAACTAGGGGTCAGTCCGGAGCTTTTAAAAGACGAATTACAGAATCTTCAACACTGGTTGACAGGCATCGCCCTGCTCAAACAGGCTCCTGCTAAAACCCGGGCAGAGGTCATGAGCGTTGGCGAATTAATGATGACCCGTCTGGGGCATGCTTTTCTCAATCAACAGGGCGTCGATACCTTCTGGTTTGATGCACGCGAGGTACTGGTTTGCCAACCCTTAAGTAAAGATGAAACCATCAATTACCTTTCTTCCCGTTGTGAAGCGGATGCCAGGCCAGACGTTGCTGACAGATTGTCTGAAACCGGTGCCAAAGCTGTAATTACGCAAGGGTTTATTGCATCCAACCCTGATGGAGAAACGGTTTTACTGGGACGTGGAGGCTCTGACACTTCGGCAGGACTTCTTGCAGCCCTGCTACAGGCTGAAAGCTGTGAAATCTGGACGGACGTTCCGGGTATTTATACCGCAAACCCCCACCAGCTGCCCCACGCAAGACTCTTAAAAAAACTGCATTATAACGAAGCCCAGGAAATTGCCTCCATGGGAGCTAAAGTCCTGCATCCAAACAGCATCACACCAGTTCGACGCGCCGGCATCCCCATGGCTATCCGCTACACAAGAATGCCTGAACACTCCGGCACGCTGGTGTCGAAGGAAATTGACGAAAATGCTCCTTTAATTAAATCCATCCAGGTCAAACACAGCATTACTCTAATCAGTATTGATACATTAAATATGTGGCAGCAGGTCGGCTTCCTTGCAGATGTTTTCGCTACCTTCAAAGAACATGGTTTTTCTATTGATTTACTGTCATCTTCCGAATTCAACGTCACTGTTTCACTCGACAATACGGCTAAACTTTATAATAGAAAAGCACTTGATCTTCTCATGGCGGATCTTAACCGTTTCGGACGGGCAAAAATTATAGAACCCTGCAGTGCCGTCAGTCTGGTGGGCCATCATATCCGTACCGTATTGCCGCAATTGGGGCCGGCGCTGGAAGTGTTCGAAGACAAGCAGGTTTATCTGATGTCGCTGGCATCGAATGACTTGAACCTGACCTTTGTTGTCGATGAGTCACAAGCCAATAAACTCAGCAACAAGCTGCACCATCTGCTGATTGAATCAAACCCGGTTGTTTATTATTACTCAAAAAGCTGGCATGAAGAATTCGGCGAACCTATCAAGCAAGACCGCCCCTGGTGGGAAAAAGAACGGCAGGCTCTGCTTGATCTGGCACAAAAAGAATCGCCCTGCTATGTCTACAACCAAAGGACCCTCGCCCGGCGCAGCGATGAAATGCTGAGCCTTAAATCTATCGATCAGGTTTATTATGCCATGAAAGCCAACCCCAACGAGGCAATCCTCGATACGCTTTATCATAAGGGAATGGGCTTTGAATGTGTTTCACTGGAAGAATTAAAACTGATTTATCAACGTTTTCCTGAACTGGATCGGCAACGAATCCTGTTTACGCCTAATTTTGCCCCGAGAGAAGAGTATGAGTTTGCTTTAAAAAGCGGCTGTCATGTAACGATTGACAGCCTCTATCCGCTGCAAAACTGGCCGGAACTATTTAAAGATCAGTCCATCATTGTCCGTATTGATCCCGGCGTTGGCGCCGGGCATCATAAGCACGTCTGCACCGGCGGAAATGAATCTAAATTCGGCATAGTCAAAGACGATTTGGAAGAACTCAAGCAATTGATTAAGAAAAATCATGTCAAAGTCAAAGGACTGCATACGCATTCAGGCAGCGGTATTCTGACTGTTGACCTCTGGCAGGAAACAGCCTTAATGCTTGCCGAACTATCAGAACAGTTTGACGATGTTGAATCCATCAATCTTGGCGGAGGCCTCGGCGTGGCGGAAAAGCCCGGTCAGCAACCGCTTGATTTCAAGGTGCTGGATTCAGCGCTGGCTGCGGTCAAATCACGATATCCGCAGTTAAAATTCTGGATGGAACCCGGGCGGTTCTTTGTTTCTGAATGCGGCGTCATCCTTGCTAAAGTCACCCAACGCAAAGAAAAAGGCAAGGTGCGTTTTGTCGGTATTGAAACGGGGATGAACAGCCTCATCCGTCCTGCACTTTATGGCGCCTACCATGAAATCGTAAACTTAACCCGGCTTGGCGAAGAAAAAATTGAATTTGCCCATGTTGTCGGCCCCATCTGCGAGTCTGGCGATACGCTGGGCTATGATCGCATGCTGCCGGAAACCAAAGAAGGCGATGTGCTGCTTATCGCCAATGCCGGCGCTTACGGCCATTGTATGAGCTCGCATTATAACCTTCGCGCACCGGCGCAGGAACTGGCGATGGATTAAGGGGTACCGATGTTAAATGATGCCGAAGCCCGGCTGGAGGCAACCTCCCCTGAAGGCTCTTATATTGTTCAGGCACCAGCAGGTTCAGGTAAAACGGAAATCTTAAGCCAGCGCTTTCTTCGGCTACTGGCCAAGGTTGAGGCTCCCGAGCAAATCATTGCGCTGACCTTTACCCGTAAAGCCGCCAATGAAATGCGGGAGAGGATTTTACTGGCCCTGAAAAAAGCCGAACAGGGGCATCAGGCAGAATCAGAACACCAGCAAAAAACCTTAAGCTACGCCAAAGACGCCTTAAAGCAGAGTCAGCGCTTCAACTGGAATATCATCCAGCAACCAGCAAGGCTTAAAGTCATGACCATTGACTCGCTTTGCCAGTCTATCTGTCAGGCCATTCCCATTCAGGACAAACAGATTCCTTATGCCGGGATTTGTGAAAATCCTGAACAATATTTCAAGCAGGCCGCTGAACACTGCATCCGTCATGCCATGGAACTTCCTGATTATCAAAAAGAACTGATGCAGATACTGCTTCATATTGATAACCGGCAAGATGTTCTGGTTGATTTGTTTGCATCGTTATTATCAAACCGGGAACAATGGCTTGAGCTGATTTATGAAGGACAGGCGCAACAAAAAGATAAATACGAGGAAGCGCTGAAACTCATCGAACAACATGAAATCGAACGCCTCTGCCAAAGCCTGCCGCCAAGCCTCGGTCAGCATATTGTCGAATTGGGCCGCGAACTGGCCTGCATTGAAAATCTACCTGAATCACCGCGTTACAAATTAAAAGAATGGGAATTATTTGAAGATATAACAGCCCAGAGAGCAAAAACGCTGGCAGCCTTTTTGCTGACCTCAAAAGGCGATGAATTTCGAAAAGGTTTTGATCACCATATCGGCCTTCGAAAAGACAGTTGCAGCCCGGATCAGTTTAAACGCCTGAAAGCCTCAGGTAAGCAACTGTTTGAAGAATTAAAACAATATCCGGATTTTTTAAACGCCATGATTTCCGTCAAAGATCTCCCTCCGCCATATTATGAACAGGGGCAATGGGAGATTCTACAGGCATTATTCAAGCTGCTGCCGCTGCTGGTTGCCCATTTACAACTGGTGTTTACAGAACATCAGGAGGTTGATTTCTCGGCCATCTCCCAACAGGCACTGGCCGCGCTTGGAGATGAGGAGGCACCAACCGATTTGGCGCTCTATCTTGATCACGCCATCCATCATTTATTAATCGATGAATTTCAGGATACCTCCATCAGCCAATTTCAGTTGATGGAAAAAATAACCGCCGGATGGCAACAGGGGGATGGCCGAACGCTGTTTGTTGTCGGCGATCCGATGCAATCCATTTACCGCTTCCGTCAGGCAGAAGTAGGACTTTTTCTAAAAGCGCAGCATCAGGGTATCGGCAGCGTTCCTCTGAAAGCACTTGAACTAAAATGTAATTTCCGTTCATCCGCGCAGATTGTGAACTGGGTTAATGCTCAATTCCGTAACATTTTTCCACAGCAGGCTGATATTGAATCCGGCGCAGTCCCCTTTCATGCATCAGAAGCCGTCAGAGAACAGATGGACGACAGTTACATTGAAGCCTGGCAGTTTGATGGTCAGGAAGAAGAAGCTCAGGCCTTTATCCGTCTGCTTCAAAAACGTTTAAGGCAGTACCCTGAACAGGAAATTGCCGTTCTTGTCCGTTCAAGAAATCACTTGAAAGAAATGATTCAACTTCTCCGAAAGGAAGGGATCGCTTTTCAGGGTGTTGACATTGACCTGCTCAGCCAGCTGCCCCATATCCGTGATATCTGGAGCCTGACTCAATCCCTGTTAATGCCGGCAAACAGGCTATGCTGGCTTTCTTTGCTGAGAAGCCCCTATCTTGGATTACCCCTGCAGGATATTCACCGCATTGCACTGCTGCCGCCGCAAAAATCCATTTTATTAAGTTTATCCCGGCTGGATGAAATCCAGGGGCTCAGCGAAGATGCCAGACTGCGAGCCCGTTTTTTTTATCAAGTCATGCGAAGCGCTTTAAAAAACCGTTGTAAAACATCATTGGCGGACTGGATCAAATCAACCCATCAGGCATTGTACGGGCAGCATTTTCTCAATGAACAGCAACAAAACGATCTTGAGCAGTTCTACCGACTGATTGAAGCCCATGAATCCGACGCTCAGATCAGCGATTTCAAAGCCTTTGAAACAGCGCTTGAACATTTATATGCTAAACAGAACCAACCGGCCAAACTGCAAATCATGACCATCCATAAATCAAAAGGACTGGAATTTGATTGTGTCATTTTACCCGGACTGGGTTCTGCTGCCCGAAATCTCGATCGCCCCTTTCTCCGCTGGTTGAGACTGCCAACAGAAGATCATGATGATCTGCTGTTACTATCTCCCATCAAGGCAGCAGCTGATGATAGAAATCCGCTTTATGAGTATCTGGGACAGATTGAACAGCAAAAATATCATTATGAAATGCAGCGCCTGCTTTATGTCGCCGCAACCCGGGCGAAAAAAAGCCTCTATCTGCTCGATTCAAAAACAAAAACCACCTCGGCAAGTTTCCGGCAATTATTAAATCAGGTTGAATTCGCAACCATTGAAAAAGGAGGAGCAACAAGCGTTGATGAAGAACAGAAATTGCCGTTGTTGAGGCTGCCCTCCCGTTTTTACCAAAGCGACATTGATGAACCGGCTCAAAGCAGGCAGCAAGTTCCAGGTCTGCAAAATAACACGAGTGCCATTTCAGGCGTTATCGCCCACAAAATTCTGGAGTGGATTGGCAATCATCACCCGCAAACGATAGATGAAATTCCGTGGAAAATTGCCAGACAGGCGCTTCGACAAGAAGGTTTCGACCCCAAGCAGTCTGAGCATATCGAACAGGAATTAAAGCACTGGATGCATCAGCTGTTTCATTCAGACATTGGCCGCTGGATGATGCAGGCCCATGATGATGAACAAAATGAATATCCATTGCTGGTTGAACTGAATAACAAAATTCAGACCCGAATCATTGACAGAACCTTTATCGATAAAGGAGAACGCTGGATTATTGATTTTAAAACCGGCAGCAACGATGCGAAAGCCCGGACGTCGCACCAAAAGCAGTTAAACGAATACAAAGAGATTATGAAACGGCGAGGAGAACAGAAGATCCGCTGCGGCGTCTTTTATCTTGCAAATGGCGACTGGCTCAGTTGGTAATTCCAGCGGCTCTGAGGTATGATGCGCATTTTATCAACTCCGGAGTTATTTTTCATGAGAATCGGCATGAAAAAACGAATACAAAAACTTATCAATAATTTTAGATTTCCCTTGCTGGATCTAAACATTTCGGAAATGTCGCTGTCCTTTTCCGTAGAAATCGATAAGAAAAACATTGCATTGAATTTTCTCTCTGGCTACCCGGAAGAGCTGTTAAAAGCTGAACTATACCCAGCCTTAGTCGCTGAAATCGGTATGGCATACCCAGAGTATGAAATTGAGTTGAGTCATCAGGCCATCATCAAGGCACATCAAACCCAGATGCCCGGCAAAGCCCTTCGCGGCGTCAAAAACGTCATTGCCGTTGCCTCGGGTAAAGGCGGAGTGGGTAAATCGACTGTCGCGGTCAACCTTGCAAGCTCCCTTGCCCGTCAAGGCGCGCGAACCGGTTTGCTGGATGCCGATATTTACGGGCCAAGCATTCCTCAGATGCTGGGATCTGTACAGGAAATTGAAATAGAAAATGACAAATACAAACCGGTGCTGGCGCATCAGATCTATGCCATGTCGATTGGCTGGCTCAGCCAACAGGATGAAGCCTTGATCTGGCGAGGGCCGATGCTGGCTAAAGCATTAATTCAGATGCTTGATATCACCTTATGGCCGGATCTGGATTATCTGATTATTGATCTGCCGCCTGGAACCGGCGACATTCAACTCAGCCTGGTACAAAAAATTCCGCTGACGGCTGCCGTGATTGTTACCACACCACAAACTGTTGCAACGCTCGATGCCCAGAAAGCGATTGCCATGTTTAATAAAACCAATATTCAAATCGCCGGACTGCTTGAAAACATGGCCGGACATCTCTGTGAAAAATGCGGCCATCATGAGTCAGTATTTGGCGAAGGCGGTGCAGCCGGCCTATGTGAAAAACATCATTTACCGCTGCTCGCATCCCTGCCGCTCGATCGTCAAATCATGCTGGGAGGTGAAAACGGCCAGCCCATCGCCGCCAGTGGCGATCATCCTCTTTCCCGGCTTTATGACAAAGCCGCACTCAGGTTATCCATGGAAATCACTCGAAATCCTGTGAACTATGCCGGAAAATTTCCCAAGATTATACTTGAGTGAGGAACGGGAAATGGTCATACTATCAAAAGGTCACCGCAGGTAAGAGAACATGTTAAAAAAAATCAAAATTAAAACGCCTTTCTTCGGCCTGCTTTTCATGCTGGCCGCAACCAGCTGCCTGGCAGAACCCCAGGAGCTGTATCAGGTGGACGTGATTGCCTTTATGCATCAAAATGACCCTGCTGTCACTGAAACGCTAAGTGAAAACCCTTTAATGATCAGTGATCCCAAAGCCCGAAAACTCAGCCAGGAAGGCGACCCGGCTTCGCCGTATGTTCTTAGAAACCGAAGCTTAAGCGGCCTTAACCGAGAATACTATCTCCTGAAAAAACAGCAACAATATCTCCCCCTCTTCTATTACAGCTGGCTTCAACCCAAAAACAGCAGACAAACAGTAAAATTACCCCTGACAGAGAATGAAGACTGGGAGATTGAAGGTAGTCTGCGCATCAACTATGTCAGTTACTATACGCTTGATGCAGAGCTTTATTTCCATCCGCGAAAAAGTGCCGAACAGGCCTTTGTCGTCAAACAGCAACAAAGACTCAAGGACGATGATATCTATTATCTGGATCACCCCCGAGCAGGACTGCTGGTGAAGATCCACAAGCTGTCCTGATAGGTTACTAATGTCCGCTAAACAATTAAATAGCCCTTGGAACATCTGGTTAATTGGTGTTTTATTTTTATTATTTCAATTTCTGCTGCAACTGTCCTCGGGCGTAGTCCTTGACCAGATTATGCATGAGTTGAAATATAATGCATTTTATATCGGCCTGTTGAGTTCGGCCTTTTATTTTATTTACACCCTGTTACAAATTCCTGTGGGGCTTTTATTTGACCGGTTTCAGGCAAGAACCTTATTATCCGTCAACTGCCTGATATGCGCAGCCGGCTGCCTGCTGTTTGCTTTTTCATATCATTTTGAAACCCTGTTTCTAGGCCGCTTTCTGATGGGCGCAGGTTCTGCATTTGCTTTTATCGGCATTACCTACCTCATCCGCCAACATTTCCCGCTCAAGCAATTTGCTTTTATGGTAGGACTTTCCGAAACCCTGAGTTTAATGGTCACCGTTGTTTCCATGATCTTGATGAGCCTGCTCATGATGCACTGGGGATGGAGGGGATTTATGACAGGAGCAGGGTTAACCGGCTTTGCAATCGCAGGTTTATGTAGAAAATTTATTCCCCTGAACGCGGCAGCCGCGCAAACCGGCCCTTCCAGGCTAAAGCAAATATCCAGCTTATTTAAAAGTCCGCTGCTATGGGTCAACGGCTTATTCTGCGGTTTGGGTTTTGCAATTATTACCGTGTTTGGCGCGCTCTGGGCGGTACCCTTTTTAAAACTCAAACTCAATACAAGCCTTTTTGGTGCCAGCTGTCTGGCTGCGATGGTTTTTCTGGGTGCCGCATTCGGACTACCCTTAATTGGGCAGTTATACGAAAAATTCTATAGAAGAAAACCGTTGATCTGGGCTTCTTGCCTGTTAACCGCATTGCTGGTGTCACTGGTTATCTATCTTCCCGGACAAAACATCATCCAGCACGGCATTTTATTATTTCTTTCCGGTTTATGTTGTGGAGGCTATATTCTGGCCTTTGCTATCGCCCTTGAGCTTTGCCCTGAAAACACCGAATCCAGCGCAACCGGTTTTACCAATACCTTTTCCATTATCACCGCCCCACTGATGCAACCCTTAATAGGCTTTCTGCTGGACTACAATCAACTTCATCTGAACATGTCCAGACTGGATGCATTTCAGACGGCAATAATGACTGTCCCTCTCGCACTGGTGCTTGCTGCAGGTCTGGTTTGTTTTTTACCTGAAAAAGATAAAAAGGAATGACAAGTACCGTTTACATTTAGCCCGTTTCAGTAATTTAACCAGGGCCGTTTCCATCAAAATTGATTTGAAGCTAATCAATTAGCACGATCTGCTCCCTTCTCCCTTAAGGGAGAAGGGTTGGGGATGAGGGTGGGGGGCACGGATTCAAGTAAATTCAGCACACTAT
>FYBJ01001426.1_pt2 | contig 59430 bp, 60 predicted proteins | sample 1134611 | NCBI WGS metagenome assembly FYBJ01 (sample SAMEA104116008, study PRJEB20421) | marine metagenome | isolation source: marine
AAGCGCGCCCCCCGCTCCCCGCAGGGGACCGTGTTCTGGCGCAGCCAGGGCGCGGCGGCTCTGCCGTCTTGGCCACCCAGTTGTGCACCTCTCCCCTCGCCAATCGTCCAACATGGGCGTAAAGCAACTCCATGACCCAGATCGTCCCCCTGGCCGACGCCCGCACCCTGCCTTTGTGGCGCAGACCGACCACGCTGCTGTTTCTCATGGCGGCGGCGATGCCGATCGCGTTTTCCACCTGGTCGGCGCTTCTGAACAATTTCACCATCGAAGTGGCGGGTTTTGACGGCTCGGACATCGGCTGGTTGCACACGGTCCGTGAAATCCCGGGCTTTCTTGCAATCGGGGTCATCGCGGTCATCATCTTCATGCGCGAACAGGTTCTGGGCCTTGTTTCATTGGTCCTCCTGGGCGTGGCGACCGGGATCACCGCCTGGTTCCCCTCGATGGGCGGGATTCTCACGATCACCATGCTCAGCTCGATCGGGTTTCACTATTACGAGACGGTCAACCAGTCGCTCCAGCTGCAATGGCTCGACAAGGCGCGCGCACCGCAGGTTCTGGGCTGGCTGGTGGCCGCAGGCTCGGGCGCGACGCTTCTGGTCTACCTTATCATCGTCGCCCTGTGGGAGCCGCTGGGCCTGACCTACAACATCGTCTACCTTCTGTCGGGCGGGACCTGCGCGGCCATCGCGATCTTCGCCTTGCTGGCCTATCCGCAATTCGAGGCCCCGAACCCGCAGATCAAGCGTCTGATCCTGCGCCGCCGCTACTGGCTCTACTACGCGCTGCAATTCATGGCTGGGGCCCGGCGGCAGATTTTCGTCGTCTTCGCGGGCTTCATGATGGTCGAGAAATTCGGTTTTGCGGTGCACGAGGTGACCGCGCTGTTCCTGATCAACCTCGTGGCCAACATGATCTTTGCCCCCTTCATGGGTCATGCCGTGGCGCGGTTCGGAGAGCGTCGCACCCTGATCTTCGAATATGCGGGCCTCGCCCTTGTTTTCCTGGCCTATGGCGGCATCTACCTGTTTGGCTGGGGCGTGATCCTGGCGGCGGTTCTCTACGTGGTGGACCACCTCCTTTTCGCCCTGGCGCTGGCGCTCAAGACCTATTTCCAGAAGATCGCCGACCCGGGCGATATTGCCCCCACGGCAGCGGTGGCTTTCACCATCAACCATATCGCCGCGGTCTTTCTGCCGGCCCTTCTGGGCTATTTGTGGCTGATCTCGCCCGCGGGGGTTTTCGGGCTTGCGGCGGGCATGGCCGGCGTGTCACTTCTGCTGGCCTGCCTGATCCCGCGCCACCCCGAGCCGGGCTACGAAACCCGGTTCTCGCGCCCCGTGCCCACAGCCGCCGAATGATGCCGATGGAACCGACATGACAACCTACACCGCCCTGACCACGCTCGCCGGCCAGGCCCGGGCCGAGGCGCTCGCCGAGACCCTTGAAATGCTGGACCCCGAACCCACCGGGATCGGAACCTTCGAGATCGAGGACGGCACCGGCACCTGGGAGGTGGGCGCCTATTTCAGTGCGCCGCCGGATATTGCGGGACTCGAACTTCTCGCGGCTGCACATGATGCGAAGCCTTTCGTGATTTCCGAAGTGCCGGACCAGGACTGGGTCGCCAAGGTGCGCCGTGAGCTGACGCCGGTCGAGGCGGGGCGGTTCTATGTCCACGGCAGCCATGACGCACACACCGTGCCCGACGGCGCCCAGCCACTTCTGATCGAGGCGGCGATGGCCTTTGGCACAGGGCATCACGGCACGACCCAAGGCTGCCTTCTGGCGCTCGATGCCCTTGCAGACAAAGGGTTTGTCGGCGCATCCGTGGCCGATATAGGCTGTGGTACCGCGGTGCTGGCCATGGCGGCGGCACGGATTTGGCCGGGCACGATACTGGCCAGCGACATCGACGAGGTGGCGGTGGACGTGGCGCGCGCCAATGTGGCGGCCAACGGGCTGGAGGGGCGTATCGACTGTGTCGAGGCCAGGGGGTTCGATCACCCGAACCTCAAGGCTGCGCCCTTCGATCTGGTCTTTGCCAATATCCTCAAGGGTCCGTTGATCGATCTCGCCCCGGAAATGACCGACCGGCTGACGCCGGGAGGATACGCGATTCTTTCGGGCATCCTGAACGAGCAGGCGGACGAAGTTGCCGGTGTTTATGTGAAACTTGGAAACAGTATTGCGGATCGACGCGAGATTGGTGACTGGACGACGCTAATGCTCAGGAAAAATGCGCACAATTCCCTTTAAATCTTGGGCATTACTGGTGGCTGCCGCGAAATTGCCACATTTGACGCTTAGCTTTTTTCTGTGATCTGGCGGGGGCCGGAAAACAGGATGGTGCTATGTCCGACACAAGGAACGGATTTGGAACCCGGCTGAAAAACGTCGAGCGCAAACACGCGAAGATGGCACGTGGCTATGACTGCAAGGTCGGCCGCGACGGTCTGATTGTTTTCAAGCCGAAACGGCGCCGCGCGCGGTTCCCCTGGAAAGGTCTCATGCTTCTGGCCATCGGGGTGCTGAGCTTCAAAGGTCTGGTGATCGCCTATACCGGCGACGACGCCTATGACCAGAGGGTCGCCGAATTGCGTGTTGGCACCATGCCCGAGCAGTTCGGTGCGGTCGTGATGCAGACCGACCCGGTCTCGGCGATGATCGCCACCCAGATACGGCCCTTTCTCTGACCCCGCACGCGCTCCTGAATGAGGGATCGTGACGCCGGGACGATATTTGCGTGCCGCCGATTGTTCCGGCTGCAAAATACGAGTGCCCCCCAAGGTATCCAGTGAAAAAGACCCTGTGCCAGGCTACCGGCACAGGGTCTCTTTTTTAGACGGCCCGCGGTTTGACCCGTCGGCCGACACTGTCAGTGCATGATCGTCATGCGCTGAATGTCGCCCCGGGCGATACCAATATCTTCCAGCTCGCGGTCGCTGAGATTTTCCAGCGCGCGGCGGGTCAAGCGTTGCTCGTTCCAGGCGGTGATGCCGGCCCGGAGACGGGAGAAGAAGGACACACCGTTCGAGGCAACGGTGGGGCGGGGGAATTCAATCGCAGCCATTGTGGGGATCCTTTTTGATCGGGTTGTGTTACAGCTGTTCCTGATCGCGATTTAGGGTGATGCGGTAGGTGCAACAACTGCGTATTTCGCATAGTCCATATGCAGTTTTTGCAAGGGTTTCACCGGTTCGATCTGCGCAAGAGGCCCTGCATAGACCAATTGGGACAATCAGGAGCGTGCCGCAATCTTCTTGGTGTTTGTTCCCGTTTCGTGCTATGCCCGGAAAAAATAGTGAGGCAGGGTGGCGATCATGCGGGTACTGGGCATTGACCCCGGGTTGAGAAACCTCGGTTGGGGCATCATTGACATGGAGGGAAGCCGGTTGCGCCATGTTGCCAACGGCGTGTGCACATCCGGGGCAGGCGGCTTGTCGGACAGGTTGCTGGCGCTTTTCGAGCAGCTGACCGAGGTGGTTGCGCGGCACGGGCCCGACACGGCTGGGATCGAGCAGACGTTCGTGAACAAGGACGGTGCGGCCACGCTCAAGCTGGGCCAGGCGCGTGGCATCGCGATGCTGGTGCCCGCGCGGGCGGGGCTGAGCATCGGGGAATATGCCCCGAACCAGGTCAAGAAGACGGTGGTTGGTGTTGGCCACGCGGACAAGGCTCAGATCATGCATATGGTGAAGATGCAGCTTCCGGGGGCGGACCCTGCCGGAGCTGACGCCGCCGATGCGCTGGCCATCGCGATCTGTCACGCGCACCATATGGGCACTGCCCGGGCGATTCAGAATTCCGAGAAGTTGCGCGCATGATCGGGCGGATCGCAGGACGCATCGATTACCGTGCAGCGGATCATGTTCTGATCGACGTGAAGGGCGTGGGATATCTTGTCTATTGCTCGGAGCGGACCCTGCAGGCGCTGCCTGCTGCTGGCGAACATGCGGCGGTCTACACGGACCTTCTGGTGCGCGATGACCTGATGCAGCTTTTCGGGTTCACCACGCTCGTTGAAAAGGAATGGCACCGGCTTTTGATGTCGGTGCAGGGGGTCGGGGCCAAGGCGTCGCTGGCGATCCTCGGGGCGCTGGGCGTGGACGGGGTGGGCCGGGCCATTGCGCTGGGCGACTGGAATGCCGTAAAGGCCGCCAAGGGCATCGGCCCCAAGACGGCGCAGCGCGTGGTCAACGAACTGAAGGACAAGGCCCCGCAAGTGATGGCCATGGGGACCGGCCCGGCCTCGGCAGCCATTCCCGATGCTGGCGAGGTGGACGAGGTGATCGAACCGGGCGCGGCCCCGTCGGCACCGCTGGCCAACCCATCGGCGCAGGCCGAGGCGTTGTCTGCACTGGGCAACCTGGGCTATGCCCCCGGTGAAGCTGTTGCTGCTGTTGCGCGTGCTGCGGGAGAGGCCCCGGAGGCGGACACGGCAGTGCTGATCCGGATGGCCTTGAAGTCACTGGCGCCGGATGGATGATGGTCGGGACGGTGGGTGCGAGCACCCATCCTGAGAGGATGACAGATGAGCGAACCTGACCCCACCCTGCGCCCCGAGGTGCGGCCCGAGGATGTGGACCGGGCGCTGCGTCCGCAGCGGCTGGAAGATTTCATCGGACAGGCCGAAGCGCGGGCGAATCTGGGTGTTTTCATCGCATCCGCCCGGCAGCGCGGCGAGGCGATGGATCACACGCTGTTCCATGGTCCCCCCGGACTGGGAAAGACGACGCTGGCGCAGATCATGTCGCGCGAGTTGGGTGTCGGGTTTCGCATGACCTCGGGCCCGGTGCTGGCAAAGGCCGGGGACCTCGCGGCGATCCTCACCAATCTCGAGGCGCGCGATGTGCTTTTCATCGACGAAATTCACCGTTTGAACCCGGCTGTCGAGGAGGTGCTTTACCCTGCGCTTGAGGATTTCGAGCTGGACCTAGTGATCGGCGAGGGACCTGCGGCGCGCACCGTGCGGATCGAGCTGCAGCCCTTCACGCTGGTCGGCGCGACCACGCGTCTGGGGCTTTTGACCACGCCCTTGCGCGACCGCTTCGGCATCCCGACGCGACTGCAATTCTACACGGTCGATGAGCTCCACGAGATTGTCTCGCGCAATGCCGAGAAATTGAGCCTGCCCTGCGCGCGCGACGGGGCCATGGAAATCGCGCGCCGGTCCCGGGGGACGCCGCGGATCGCCGGGCGTTTGCTGCGCCGCGTGGTGGATTTCGCCGTGGTCGAAGGCGACGGGCGGATCACGAAGGCCCTGGCGGACGGGGCGCTGACGCGGCTGGGTGTGGATCATCTGGGGCTTGACGGGGCGGACCGGCGGTATTTGCGCCTGATCGCCGAGGCCTATCAGGGCGGGCCGGTCGGGATCGAGACGCTGAGCGCGGCCCTGAGCGAATCCCGCGATGCGCTGGAAGAGGTGATCGAGCCGTTTTTGCTGCAACAAGGTCTGATCCAGCGCACGCCGCGCGGCCGAATGCTGGCCCAGGGTGGGTGGCGGCACCTCGGTCTGGATGCGCCGAAACAGGCCGGTCAGACCAATCTTTTCGGCAAGTAGGCAGGCCGTTGACCTCTGGCGCGCGTATGATAGGCGGGGCCCGGGAGGCCCGCGCATGACACCGGATCAGATCGAAAAGCTGTTTACCCGCTCGGATGGTGATTTCTTCTTTGCACGCTGGGGTCGGCCCGTTGCTCCGATCGTTTTCGGCATCGACGATGCGACGCTTGCCGTTGTGAAGGGTGCCATCGAGGCCGTTGTCACCGTGGCCGGGCACCAGATGGCCGAAACGGACCCCGAGTTGGGCGCGAACCTGATGGTCTTCTTCTTTCGCGAATGGGACGAACTTCTGCAGGTGCCCGACCTCGATCGTCTGATCCCCGATCTCGGCCCGCTGGTGTCGCGCCTCAAGGGGGCGGAGGCGAACCAGTACCGGATTTTCCGTTTCGATGAGTCCGGCGCGATCCGGGCCAGTTTCGTCTTTCTGCGGATGGACAGGCATCTGAGCGCGGTGCCGGCTGAAACGCTGGCGCTGAGCCAGGTCGTACAGACAATCGTGACGTGGTCTGACACTGCGTTTCGGGACATGTCACCGCTGGCGGTGATGCCCGACACCGAGGCCGTGATCCTGAGACCCGAGATCGCGGGCCTGATCCGTGCGGCCTATGATCCGGTACTGCCCGGTATGTCACGGGACGGGTCTCATGCGCTGAGGCTGGCGGCCAGGATGGGCAAGGCGTGAGACGAATGCGAATGCCCGGACCCTCAGTCGGAGGCCGCAGGGGTTATCCGCTCAAATCCGGGGCTTTTCCACATTGTTTTGGAATTGCCTTGTCCCGTCCGAAGCCGCCGACAGCGGGGCGATCCGGTGATTGCCCCGCGCCCCCGGATTGGCATAGCGTCGGGAGCAGGAGGCGCAGATGTCGAACCCCAACATCCATTTCACCCGCGCGGAGTTTGCCGATCGTCAGAGCCGCGCGCGGCAAAAACTGTCCGAGCTTGGCCTCGATGGCCTTCTGATCTTCAGGGCCGAGGACATGTATTGGCTGACCGGCTACGAATCCGACGGGTTCTGCATCTTCGGCGCGATGTTTCTCGGAACCGACGGGGCGCTTGCGCATCTGGCGCGGCCCGCGGACCTGGGCAATCTGGCCTATTCGTCGATCTGCGAGGACGTGCATGTCGCCCATGATCGCGAGGATGAGCCACGCGCGGTCCAGGTGCGCGCCATGCTTGCCGCAAAGGGTATGGAAGGCAGGCGCATCGGTATTCAGACCGAGACGATGGGCCTGACGCCGAAGCTTTATCTCGAGATCGCCGAGACGCTGGAGGGCTGGTGCACGCTCGATACACCGCCCGATGTGATGCGCGTGCTCAGGCGGGTCAAAAGCCCGCAGGAGCTCGCCTTTTTTCGCAAGGCCGGGCAGATCATGGGGCCGGTCATGGACAATGTCATCGCGGCCACCCACGAGGGGGCGTTCGAGGGCGACATCTATGCGGCTTTCTATGACACGCTGTTTCGGATGGATGCGGACCTGCCCGCGCATGTCCCGCCCTTCGGAAGCGGGGCCAGTGCGCTGAACTTGCGCTATACGACCGGGCGCAAACATGTGCTGGAGAATGACCAGGTGACGCTGGAACTGGGGCTGGGATACCGGCACTATCACGTGGCCTGTATGGGTGTCGTCCTGACAGGACCCGAGATCGACGAGCGGCATCTCAAGATGCACAGCGCCAGCGTTGCGGCGCTGGACAACGTGCAGGCCATCCTGCGCCCCGGCATCACCGTCGGGCAGCTTTTCGACGCCTACCGCGATACGCTGGTGGAGCATGGTCAGGCAAATTCGGTCCTCACCGTCTGCGGCTATACGATGGGTGCCATGTGGCCCCCGACCTGGATGGAGCAGCCATTGATTTTCACCGACAACCCGACAATTCTGGAGGAGAACATGGTGTTTTTCACCCACATGATCCTCAACGACCGCACCACAGGGCTGACCATGGCGGTGGGCGAGACCGCGATCATCACCGCGCGCGCGCCCGAGATCATCACCCACGCCCCGCGCGACCCGATCATCAGGATGTAGCCCATGACCCACTTGTTTCCCGTGCGCGTCTACTACGAGGACACCGACATGGGCGGGATCGTCTATCACGCCAACTATCTCAAGTATATCGAGCGGGCGCGCAGCGACTGGGTCGCCGAGATGGGCCTCGATCAGAACACCATGCGCGAAGAGGGCGTGGTCTTTGTCGTGCGCCGGGTCGAGTGTGACTACCTGATGGCCGCGCGGTTCAATGACCGGCTGGAGGTACATACCCGGTTGCAGACCGTGACCGCCGCGCGGCTGGTGATGGAACAGGAGGTCTGGCGCGGGCCTGACCTCGTGTTTGGCGCCGTGGTCACTGCCGTTTGCATGAATGCCGCCGGTCAGCCGGTGCGTCTTCCGGCGAATATCCGCCTGCTTTTGCATTGAACCCGCGGATTTTTTGCCTGTGACACGGTTGTTATTGGCTTTCCCCGTTAATTTCCTCTAGTTTCGCCGCAAAACAAGGCCCAGATAAAACGGGCCGTCAAAAAAAGAGCAGGCAGAATGGAAACAGAGACCCTCGCAATGGCGCAGGAGATTGATTTCTCCATGTGGGGATTGTTCGCGCAATCCACCTTCGTCGTGAAAATCGTTATGCTGATGCTGATCGCCGCCTCGTTCTGGGCGTGGTCGATCATCATCCAGAAGCTGATCATGTACCGCAAGGCCCGTCGGGAGGCTGAACGCTTCGACCAGCGCTTCTGGTCCGGTGAGCCCCTGGACGAGCTTTTCAACGAGATCGGCACCGATCCGGACGGGCAGTCCGAAAAGGTGTTCGCCGCCGGCATGACCGAATGGCGGCGCAGTCACCGCAATGACGGAGGCATGATCGCCAATGCCACGGCGCGGATCGACCGCAGCATGGACGTGGCCATCGTCAAGGAAAGCGAACAGTTGCAATCTGGGCTGTCGGTGCTGGCCACGGTGGGGGCCACGGCGCCTTTCGTGGGTCTTTTCGGTACGGTCTGGGGTATCATGCACGCCTTTATCGGGATTGCCGAGGCGCAAAACACCAGCCTCGCCGTTGTGGCACCCGGCATCGCGGAGGCGCTGCTGGCCACGGCGCTGGGTCTGCTGGCCGCTATCCCGGCGGTGGTCTTCTACAACAAGCTGAGCGCGGACAGCGATCGCATCGTTGCGGGCTACGAGGCCTTTGCCGACGAATTCGCAACCATCCTCAGCCGCCAGCTGGACAGTTAGTCATGGCCCGCAAGTGTGCAAACCACCCCAGGCCCGAATGCGAATTGAATGCAATCGCCGTCTCGAACGGTGGGTGCGATTCCTTTATTCTACCCGCGCGAGGCATGACCTAGATGGGCGGGGGTGTGGTTCAGAAAACCGGAGGCGGCGGGCGGAGGCGTCGCGGTCGCGGCCGGTCGCGGCCGATGGCCGAGATCAACGTCACGCCATTCGTGGACGTGATGCTGGTGCTTCTGATCATTTTCATGGTCGCGGCCCCACTGATGACCGTGGGTGTGCCGGTCGAACTGCCGGAAACGGCCGCCAATGCTCTGTCGGGCGAGGATGAGGAGCCGCTGGCGATCACCATCACCGCCGATGGCGTCGTGATGATCCAGACCACAGAAGTGCCGCGTGAGGCGCTGGTGGCGCGGCTGCGCGCCATTGCTGCCGAGCGTGACAGCACGCGGGTTTTCCTGCGCGCGGACGGTGCGGTGCCCTATGCCGACGTGGTGCAGGTCATGGGGGCGCTCAATCGTGGCGGGTTTGACAACATCGGGCTTGTGACCGATGCGGGCGGGCCGACGCTTGATGAGACGGACGGCTGAGGCGCAGGGGCGTGAACACCGGTCAGATCATATCAGGCGCAGGGCATACGATCCTGATCGGCTGGGCGTTGATCGGCAACCTCTTTGCCGCCACGCCCCAACCGTTCGAGGTGACCCAGGTGACCGCCGTGTCGCCCGAGGAGTTCAACGCCATCATGGCCGCACAGCGCCCGCCGCAGGCGGCATCGGATGTGGCTGTGCCGGACGCGCCCGAAGTGAACCCCCAGTCGCCCGATCTCAGTTCGCAGACCGATCCCGCGACCGAACAGGCTCAGCCCGAAACCACCGAGAACACGCCCCCGGATGCAGCCCCGGATGTGGCGGAACTGACGCCGCTTCCCGAGGCCGATGTCGAGGACACACCGCCCGAGTTGCAGCAGCCCTCCGAGGAAGTGGCGGCGCTTCTGCCTGAAACCAGCGAGCGCCCCAAGCAGCGCCCGGCCGAGCGCGTAGCCCCCGAACAGGTGGACCCGCCCGAGCCGGACACTGCAATTGACGACGTGGTGCGCGAAGAAGTGGTTCCGGACGAGGCCGCCGAGGTCCCGCAGGAGGAAACCGAGGCGACCGCCCCTGAGGCTGCCGCAACCGAGATCGTGACCGAGGCCGAGCAAATGGCCGCGGCCGCCGTCACGCGATCGCTGCGTCCCAAGACACGGCCCAAGGTACCCAAGCCCGCCGAGGAACCCGCGCAGCCTTCGGCGATCGAGGCCGCGTTGCAGGCCGCGCAGGACAACGCGACCGACACCGAGCCCGCCAGCCGCCCCACGCCCTCGGGTCCGCCGCTCACGGGCGGCGAAAAGGACGCGCTGCGCGTGGCGGTGCAGCAATGCTGGAACGTCGGTTCGCTCAGCACCGAGGCGCTGAACACAACAGTGGTCGTGGCCGTCGATATGTCTGAAGACAGCAGGCCCGTCCCCGGTTCGATCCGCATGATCGGCTCTTCGGGCGGGTCAGACACGGCGGCCAGACAGGCATTCGAGACGGCGCGCCGGGCGATTATCCGCTGTGGCGCGCGTGGTTTCAACCTGCCGGTTGAAAAATACGCCCATTGGCAGACGATAGAAATGACCTTCAATCCCGAGAAGATGAGGATCAAATGATGACACGCATCCTGACCCTGCTGGCGGCGCTCCTGGTGCTTGCCTTGCCACCCATGGCCACGGCGCAGGACGGCCCGCTCCGGATTGAGATCACCGAGGGCGTGATCGAGCCCCTGCCGTTTGCGGTGCCCGACTTCGTGGCCGGGGATGCCGCCTCGGCAGAAATGTCGCGCAACATTGCGCGGGTCATTGCGGCGGATCTTGTCGGTACGGGGCTCTTCCGCGAAATATCGCAGGATGCGTTCATCTCCCGCGTCACCAGCTTCTCCAGCCCGGTGCAATTCGCCGACTGGAAGGCGATCAACGCGCAGGCGCTGATCACGGGGGCCGTGGATGTGGACAGCACGGGCAAGGTGGTCGTGCGGTTCCGGGTCTGGGACGTCTTTGCGGGCAAGGAACTGGAAAACGGATTGCAGCTGGTCGGCACCACAGATGGTTGGCGGCGTATCGCGCACAAGGTGGCCGATCAGGTCTATAGCCGGATCACCGGCGAGAGCGGCTATTTCGACAGCCGAGTGGTGTTCGTGGCCGAGACCGGCCCCAAAGGGCAGCGCGCCAAGCGGCTGGCGATCATGGATTACGACGGTGCCAATGTGAAATATCTCACTGACAGCGCCAACATCGTGCTCGCCCCGCGGTTTTCGCCTACCGGGGATCGCATTCTCTATACCAGCTACGAAACCGGCTTCCCCCGCGTTTACCTGCTGGATGTGGCCAGCGTGAGTCGCCGCGAGCTGGAAAACCAGGTCGGTACCATGAGTTTTGCTCCACGTTTCTCGCCGGATGGGCGGACGGTGGTTTATTCCCTGATCACGGGCGGCAACACGGACATCTACCGCATGGATATTGGCAGCGGCGCAAGCGCGCGGCTGACCAGCGCCCCGTCGATCGAAACCGCCCCGAGCTACAGCCCGGATGGCAGCCAGATCGTTTTTGAAAGCGACCGCAGCGGATCGAATCACCTCTATGTCATGCCCGCCGGCGGCGGTGAGGCGCGCCGGATCAGCAGCGGCAAAGGTCAGTATGGCACGCCCGTCTGGTCGCCGCGGGGTGACTACATCGCGTTCACCAAACAGTCGAAAGGCCGGTTCCATATCGGCGTGATGCGCACCGATGGCAGCGAAGAGAGGCTGTTGACCGCGTCCTTCCTGGACGAAGGCCCGACATGGGCGCCCAATGGCCGGGTGATCATGTTCACCCGAGAAACCCAGGGCGCGCAGGGGCAGGCCAGCCTCTATTCGGTGGACATCACGGGTCGCAACCTGCGGCAGGTGGCCACGGCCACGGGCGCGAGCGACCCTTCGTGGTCGCCCCTGCAGTAACCTGGTAACGGATTCCCATGGGCCACGGCCTGTGATAAAAGAAGCGAGAGGCAAACAATGCAAAGCACCTTTTTTGAGCGGGGCAGAACGATGAAACTGATGCAGAAAGTACTTATCCTCGGGGCCGGGCTGGCCCTTGCGGCTTGTACGAACCCGGGCCGGTTCGACGATACGAACAATGTGGACCTCAACAACGGCGCGGGGGTCGCGGGCAGCGCGTCCGACCCCACATCGCCGGCCTATTTCCAGCAGACAGTGGGTGATCGGGTCCTTTTCCCTGTCAACCAGCACACGCTGACGGCGCAGGCTCAGCAGACGCTGAACGGGCAGGCGAACTGGCTGTTGACGAACACCGACTACGATGCTCTGATCGAGGGACATGCCGACGAGCGGGGCACGCGCGAATACAACGTCGCGCTGGGCGCGCGCCGGGCCAACGCGGTGCATGAATACCTGATCAGCCAGGGCGTACCGGCCAATCGTCTGCGCGTGGTGAGCTATGGCAAGGAACGTCCAGTCGAGATTTGCAGCGACGAAGGCTGTTATGCCCAGAACCGGCGGGCGGTCACGGTGATTTCGATCGGACCGGGCGTCTGAAGCGAAGGGGGCAGTCATGCGCGTTTGGGTGGTTTTGAGCGTTGTGGTGGCGCTGGTGTTGCCAGTGTCGGCATGGCCGCAATCGCGTGAGGAAACGCTGGCCGACATCCGGCAGGAACTGACCGTGATGTATGTCGAAATACAGAAGCTCAGGCGTGAACTGAGCACCACCGGCGGCGTCAGCACAGGCGGCAGTGGTGGAACCGTTCTGGACCGTGTGAACGCCATTGAGGCCGAATTGCAGTCTGTGACAGCCAGGACCGAAGAACTGGAACTGCGCATCAACCGTATCGTGCAGGACGGCACCAACCGCATTGGCGATCTGGAGTTCCGCCTGGTCGAACTGGAAGGTGGCGATGTCAGCCAATTGGGCGAGACCTCGACCCTGGGTGGTGACCTTCCCGGAGGGTCGGGCAACGCCACGATCACGCCCGATCCCGAAACGGAAACCGGGGTCGAGCTGGCCGTGGGCGAGCAGGCCGATTTCGACCGCGCTGTGGCCGCTCTGGAGGCGGGCAACAGCGACGAGGCGGCGCAGCTGTTCGCGGATTTCGGAACGGCCTATCCCGGTGGTCCGCTCAGCGGCCGGGCGGCGGTGCTGCGCGGCGAGGCGCTTGAGGCTTCGGGCGATCTGACCGGCGCGGCGCGGGCCTATCTCGATGCGTTTTCCGCGGCTCCCCAGGGCACCGATGCACCCGATGCGCTGTTTCGTCTCGGCCAGGCGCTGGGCCAGCTGGGACAGACCGAAGAGGCCTGCCTGACATTGGGCGAGGTCGAGGCACGGTTCCCCGGCTCCGAACCGGTGCTTGAGGCACAATCGGCCATGCGCACCCTGGGGTGTTCGTGAGAAAAACCTCCGTTGGGAAGCTGAACCGTCTTCTTCGCGATTTCTTCGATTACCCGGTCGGGCGGCTGGGGGTCGCCGTGTCGGGTGGTGGCGATTCGGTCGCATTGTTGTGCCTGCTGTCGGACTGGTCCGCCTGTGGCGGCCCGGAGATCGAGGCGGTCACAGTAGATCACGGGTTGCGCCCCGACTCCGCCAAAGAAGCCCGTTTTGTTGAAAAGCTATGTGCGCAATTGAACATCCCTCATACGACATTGATTTGGGATGGGCCGGACGCCAGCGGCAATCTTCAGGATCAGGCTCGGCGCGCACGGTATCAGATGATGGCGGATTGGGCTGAAGCGCGCGGATTTGTCGACATTGCAGTGGGTCACACAACCGATGATGTCGCGGAAGGGTTTCTGATGCGGCTGGCGCGGGGATCAGGGCTGGATGGGCTTTCGGCGATGTCTGACCGGGTCCAGTTTTGCAAGCCCGCCCGGTTTGTGCGCCCGTTACTTGGCGCCAGCCGCGGCGAGCTGCGGGCCTATCTGAAAGGCAGGGGGCAGAACTGGGCGGACGACCCAAGCAATCTCGACGACCGGTTTGAGAGGGCGCGCATTCGCAAGGCGCTGGACGTGCTGAGTGACCTGAGTATCACGCCGGGCAAAATTTCAAGGACCTCCGAAAGGTTACGGGATGCCCGTGAAGACTTGACTGCTTATGTGTCGGACTTCGCCCGGGAAGCGGTACAGTTTGATGCGGGCGATCTGGTTCTTGCCGTCGACAGAGACGGCGCCGGGCCGGAAGGTCGTTTGGCGACAAAATCCGCGGAAACGTTTCGACGTATCCTGCGGGCCGGCGTCATGTGGATTTCGGGGTCGGAATATGCGCCCCGAAGCGACAGTCTGGATCAGCTGATTGCGGCGGGACATGCCCGGACATCCGCCACGGTGGGAGGATGCAGGGCGGTGTTTCACCGCGGAACGATGCGCCTGACCAGGGAATGGAAAGCTGTGGAAGAAACCCGTTGTGAAGCTGGAGAGACCTGGGACGGGCGGTGGCTCCTGACCGGGCCCGAAGACGAGAGTCTGGAAATCGCGGCCCTGGGTGAAGCGGGGTTGGAACACTGTTCGAACCGCAAGGCAACAGGGCGCCCCGCAGCCAGCCTGATCGCCAGCCCGGCAGTGTGGCGGCATGGTGAGTTGATTGCAGCACCCCTCGCGGGTCTGTCCAACGGATGGTCGGCGAAACTCATCCGGAACGAGGAGTCTTACTTTTCGTTGCTATAATCGCATTGAAGATAGGGCCATGATCTCTATTTAAGAACAAAGCCCCCTGTGTTAGAGCCGGGGCCTGACGCATTTAGGAGATATGCCTTGGGCAATGCACGCACCGTCGCCTTCTGGTTGGTTCTGTTCCTGCTGATTCTCGCGCTTTTCAACCTGTTCAGCGGCGCGGGCAACACTTTGCAAAACAAGCCTGTACCATATTCGGATTTCGTGGCCACAGTCCAGGACGGCGGCGTGAGCCGGGTCACCCTGGATGGCGAGCGGGTGCTCTATCGCGGCTCGGACGGTGTGGATTATGTCACGATCAAGCCCGTGGACGCCGAAATCACGCAGCTGCTGATCGACAGGGGCGTCCCGTTCGCGGCTGAAAGCCAGGAACAGTCGGGCTTCCAGGCCTTCCTTCTGACACTGGCACCGTTCATCCTTCTGATCGCGGTCTGGGTTTATTTCATGAACCGGATGCAGGGCGGCGGCAAGGGCGGCGCGATGGGTTTTGGCAAGTCCAAGGCCAAGATGCTGACCGAGAAACATGGCCGCGTGACCTTTGACGACGTGGCGGGCATCGACGAGGCCAAGGAAGAGCTTGAGGAAATCGTCGAGTTCCTGCGCAACCCGCAGAAATTCTCGCGCCTTGGCGGACAGATCCCAAAGGGTGCGCTGCTGGTGGGCCCTCCGGGGACTGGTAAGACGCTGCTGGCGCGTGCGATTGCGGGTGAGGCGGGCGTGCCCTTCTTCACCATTTCGGGTTCGGATTTTGTCGAGATGTTCGTGGGTGTCGGTGCCAGCCGCGTGCGCGACATGTTCGAACAGGCCAAGAAGAACGCGCCCTGTATCGTCTTCATCGACGAAATCGACGCCGTGGGCCGCCACCGTGGCGCGGGCTATGGCGGCGGCAATGACGAGCGCGAACAGACGCTCAACCAGCTCCTTGTCGAGATGGACGGGTTCGAAGCCAATGAGGGCGTGATCATCATCGCGGCCACGAACCGCAAGGATGTCCTGGACCCCGCTCTGCTGCGCCCGGGCCGGTTCGACCGTCAGGTCACGGTGCCCAATCCCGACATCAAGGGCCGCGAGAAAATCCTTGGTGTGCACGCCCGAAAGACACCGCTGGGCCCCGATGTGGACCTGCGTATCATCGCGCGTGGCACGCCCGGTTTCTCGGGGGCCGATCTGGCGAACCTGGTGAACGAGGCCGCGCTGATGGCGGCGCGCATCGGGCGGCGGTTCGTGACGATGGAGGATTTCGAGCAGGCCAAGGACAAGGTCATGATGGGCGCCGAGCGCCGCTCGATGGTGCTCACGGCGGACCAGAAGGAAAAGACCGCCTATCACGAGGCCGGACATGCGGTGGTGGGCCTGGCCTTGCCGAAATGTGATCCGGTCTACAAGGCCACCATCATTCCGCGCGGAGGCGCGCTGGGCATGGTGGTCAGCCTGCCCGAGATCGACCGGCTCAACTGGCACAAGTCGGAATGCGAGCAGAAGCTCGCCATGACGATGGCCGGCAAGGCCGCCGAGATCATTAAATACGGGCCTGACGACGTCTCCAACGGTCCTGCGGGCGACATCCAGCAGGCCAGTGGCCTCGCGCGCGCCATGGTGCTGCGCTGGGGCATGTCCGACAAGGTCGGTAACGTGGATTACGAACAGGCCCATGAGGGCTACATGGGCAATAGCGCCGGTGGTTTTTCAGTGTCCGCGAACACCAAGGAGCTGGTCGAGCAGGAGGTGAAACGCCTGATTGACGAGGCCTATGACAAGGCCTTTGCCATCCTCAAGGAGCGCAAGGAGGAATGGGAACGACTGGCGCTGGGCCTTCTGGAATACGAGACCCTCACCGGCGAGGAAATCCAGCGCGTGATCAAGGGCGAGCCGCCGCATCTGGAAGACGATGACGCGGGTCCGGATGAAGGTAGTGCACCGTCGCTGACCGCGATTCCCAAGACCAAGCCGAAAAACCCGCCTGCGGGTGACGGCGGTGGCTTGGAGCCCGAACCTTCGACGTGACGAGTTCGGCGAACAAATCCGATTGGAATCCCGGAGCATATGAACGATTCCGGGATTTGCGCCTGCGCCCCGGTCTGGACATGCTCAACGCAGTCGGCCAGATGGCTGCGGGCGATGTGGTCGATCTGGGCTGCGGCAACGGACAGATGGGGCCCGCGCTCAAGGCGCGCTCGGAAGGTCGGCAGTTGGTGGGCGTGGATGCCTCGCCTGCGATGCTGACCAAGGCGCGCGCCGCGGCGAGTTACGACAGCCTGCAACAGGCCGATATTCGCGAGTGGCATCCACGACGCGCACCGGGCCTTATCTTCTCCAATGCGGCCCTTCACTGGGTGGGCGAGCACGAAAAGCTGTTGCCCAAGCTGGTGGCGATGCTGGCCAAGGGCGGCACGCTGGCGGTGCAGATGCCGCATCAGAACAAGGCGCCATCGCATCGCGTATGGATGAGCCTTGTCGAGGAACTTTTCCCCGGGCGCGTGGAGAAAATGGGCACGCCGGGCGTTATGGCCCCTGTGAAATACGAGGAACTGCTGAACCCGCTGGGGCGCTTTCGCCTGTGGGAGACCGAGTATTTCCAGCGCCTTGTCGCCGAAAGGGGCAGCCATCCGGTGCGCCGTTTTACCGAGAGCACCTATGCGCGGCCTGTGCTGGCAGCCTGCAATGCCGAGGAAAAGGCCGAGTTGATCCGCCGCTATGAAGAGGTGATGCACGCGGCCTATCCGGTGCGTGCCGACGGTTCGGTCCTGTTCCCGTTCCGTCGGATGTTCTTCACGCTTACGGTGTAACGCAGGCTGCGGTCGATCCCGCTGCGTGATCCTGTGTCCCACGTTTTATCGTTTGACCCTGCGTGACCGGGGCGTGAAACTCGTCGCGACCACATGCGCGAGAGGAAGATCATGTCACAGGCGTTGATGCAGACCGATTTCACGGCCAGGGTCGTGTGGCTGGGCAATGTGGACCCCGCACGCGATGACATTCGGTCGGACCCGTTGACGCGGGTCGGCCTGACCTACGAGGGCCTGCCGGGCGGGCGGCATTCCGGTCTGGTGAAACCCTCTTGTGTGCGTACCGCTGATCAGCATTCCGAAGGAACGCCCATTCGCAACGTGCGCCAGCTGTCCGTGCTCTCGGCCGAAGAACTGGCCGAGATTGCCGCCGAGGCGGGACTGGATGCAATCGACCCGGCCTGGATGGGCGCGAGCCTCGTGATCGAGGGGATCGAGGATTGGACCCATGTACCGCCGTCCTCGCGGCTGCAAAGTGGTGCGGGCACGACGATCTGCATCGACATGGAAAACCGTCCATGCGTCTATCCCGGCAAGGAGATCGAGAAGGATCATCCGGGCCGGGGCAAGGCGTTCCTGCCCGCGGCACGGGGGCGGCGCGGGGTGACGGCCTGGGTCGAGCGCGAAGGGCCTTTGGCCGTCGGTGACGAATTGCGGCTGAGCATTCCCGACCAACGCACGTGGAGGCATCTGGAGACGGTACTCTCACCCGGAGCCAGGCAAGCCTGAAACCCCGATCCTGTTGAAAATGGTAGCGCTATTGGCGCAGGCCGCAGCGAGTCCGTTTCATTTGTTTCCGAAAAGAAACAACCCTGCGGCGGACCGCCGCATCATGGGCTGGATATGTCGCAATCACCCCCTGTATACCGTGGAGGACCGGGTATCAGACGCCGAAGAGATTCCGACATCAGGGCCGGCCACGGCCAAACGAGGGGACCAGCATGGGTTACAAATCCGACATCGAGATTGCACGCGAGGCAAAGAAGCGCCCGATCCAGGAGATCGGCGACAAGCTGGGCATTCCGACCGAGCATCTGCTGCCTTATGGCCATGACAAGGCCAAGGTGAGCCAGGACTACATCAACTCGGTTCAGGGCAACAAGAACGGCAAGCTGATCCTCGTCACGGCCATCAACCCCACGCCCGCAGGCGAGGGCAAGACGACCACAACCGTGGGTCTGGGCGATGGCCTGAACCGCATCGGCAAGAAGGCGATGATCTGCATCCGCGAAGCCTCGCTGGGTCCGAACTTCGGGATGAAGGGCGGTGCCGCGGGCGGCGGCTATGCGCAGGTTGTGCCGATGGAGGACATGAACCTCCACTTCACCGGGGATTTTCATGCCATTACCAGCGCACACTCGCTGTTGTCGGCGATGATCGACAACCACATCTACTGGGGCAATGAGCTTGAGATCGACGTGCGTCGCGTGCAGTGGCGCCGGGTGGTGGACATGAACGACCGCGCTCTGCGTCAGATCAATGTCTCGCTCGGTGGGGTCGCCAACGGCTTCCCGCGCGAAGGCGGGTTCGACATCACCGTAGCCTCGGAGGTCATGGCAATCCTGTGTCTGGCCAACAACCTTGAAGACCTTGAAAAGCGTCTGGGCGACATGATCGTGGCCTATCGCCGCGACCGCAGCCCGGTCTTTTGCCGCGACATCAAGGCGGCGGGCGCAATGACTGTCCTGCTGAAAGATGCGATGCAGCCCAACCTCGTGCAGACACTCGAGAACAATCCCGCCTTTGTTCATGGTGGGCCGTTTGCGAATATCGCACATGGCTGCAACTCGGTCACGGCCACGACCACGGCGCTGAAGATTGCCGATTTCGTGGTGACCGAGGCAGGGTTTGGTGCCGATCTGGGCGCCGAGAAGTTTCTCAACATCAAGTGCCGCAAGGCCGGCCTGGCTCCTGACTGCGTGGTGCTGGTCGCTACGGTGCGCGCGATGAAGATGAACGGCGGAGTAGCCAAGGCCGATCTGGGCGAAGAGAATGTGGGTGCGGTCAAGAACGGCTGTGCAAACCTCGGCCGTCACATCGAAAACCTCAAGAGCTTTGGCGTGCCGGTCGTGGTGGCGGTGAACCACTTTGTCACGGACACGGATGCCGAGGTCAAAGCGGTCCAGGATTTTGCTGCCGAGCAGGGGTCCGAAGCGATTGTGTCAAAGCACTGGGAATTCGGGTCCGAAGGGTCCGAAGCTCTGGCCACCCGTGTGGCCGAGGTGGCCGAAAGCGGCACATCGCAATTCTCGCCGATCTACCCCGACGAGATGGGCCTGTTCGAAAAGGTTGAAACCATCGCCAAGCGTATCTACCGCGCCGACGAGGTGCTGGCGGACAAGAAAATCCGCGATCAGCTCAAGCTCTGGGAAGAGCAAGGATATGGCAAGCTGCCGATTTGCATGGCGAAGACCCAGTACAGCTTCTCGACCGATCCCAACCTGCGCGGCGCGCCCACGGGCCACTCGGTGCCTGTGCGTGAGGTGCGGCTGAGTGCGGGGGCAGGCTTTGTTGTCGTGGTCTGCGGTGAGATCATGACCATGCCGGGCCTGCCGCGCGTACCGGCGGCGGAATCGATTCACCTCAACGAAGGTGGCGAGATCGAAGGTCTGTTCTGAGACAGGTGGCGGGGTGAACCCCGCCCTACCGATAGTGGCGTAGGGCGGGGTTTACCCCGCCTTGTGCATTGAAAGAGGAAAAGACATGACGGCTACGATCATTGACGGCAAGGCGTTTGCGGCTTCGGTTCGCGAGAAGGTGGCAGGCCATGTGGCGCGGCTGAAGGAAGAACACGGGATCACGCCGGGGCTGGCCGTGGTGCTGGTGGGCGAAGACCCCGCGAGCCAGGTCTACGTGCGCTCCAAAGGCAAGATGACGGTCGAAGTGGGCATGAACTCCTACGAGCACAAGCTGGATGCCGACACGTCCGAAGCAGACCTTCTGGCGCTGATCGACAAGCTGAACAACGCCCCCGAGGTGCATGGTATCCTGGTGCAACTGCCCCTGCCCAAGCATCTGGACGAAGACCTTGTGATCAATTCGATTGCTCCCGCCAAGGATGTCGACGGGTTTCACATCTCGAACGTGGGCCTGCTGGGCACCGGTCAGAAGAGCATGGTGCCCTGCACGCCGCTGGGCAGCCTGATGATGCTGCGCGACCACCATGGAAGCCTGTCGGGTCTGGATGCCGTGGTGATCGGGCGTTCGAACATCGTGGGCAAGCCGATGGCGCAGCTTCTGCTGGGTGACAGCTGTACCGTGACCATCGCCCATAGCCGCACCAGGGACCTGGCCGATGTGGTGCGCCGCGCGGACATCGTGGTGGCCGCCGTGGGCCGTCCCGAGATGGTGCCGGGCGACTGGATCAAGCCGGGAGCCACGGTGGTCGACGTCGGCATCAACCGGATCGAGCGGGACGGCAAGAACGTCCTTGTGGGCGATGTGGACTTCGCCTCGGCCAAGCAGGTCGCGGGCGCGATCACACCGGTGCCGGGTGGCGTGGGTCCGATGACCATTGCCTGTCTTCTGGCCAACACGGTCACCGCCTGTTGCCGCGCCAATGGCCTTGCGGAACCCGAAGGCCTGACCGCCTGAGAAGCCTTCCCTGATCGGACCATGAATGCGCCCGGGTCATGTGCCCGGGCTCTATTTTTTGGGAACCGGGATCATCGTGCCTGTCAGCAGGGCGATATGTGACTCGCCCTGGTCGCTCAGGGAAAAGACGTCCGCCTGAACGATCACCAAACGTTTGCCCGCCTTGATCACTCGCCCATGCGCGACAAGCCGCGAACCTTGCGCGGGGGCCAGCAGGTTGATCTTCATCTCGGTGGTCAGCACCTCGGTATCGGGCGGCATGACGCTGAGCGCGGCATAACCCGCCGCGCTGTCACCGATCGAGAAGGTCAGTCCCGCATGGGCGAACCCGTGTTGCTGCCGAACATCTGCCGTTACCGGGGCAGAGACCGTAACGGCCCCGGCCGCGACGTGATCGAGCGACGCGCTAAAGTGATGCATCATCGACTGCGCGGCAAAACTCTTTTCAATTTCGGTCTTGCGGGAGGGGGACAAGTCGGGGGAATTTCCCATTTCGGTTACTCGTTCTTTTTTAGGAACTTACCTGAAAAGCTATCACGTATAAACATATGGGGACATGTCTTGTCCGGTGATTTGAAGATTGGCCGTGTTTGGGGTTTGGCGTGACTGAGTTTACGAGGAATAACAGGAAACTCGCATCGCGGCGCTGGTTGGCCGAGGCATTTTCCGGGCTTTGGAGCCCGTTTACGGTATTTGTCTGGGCAGCGTTTATCGTCTTGGCAACGGTGGCGGGTCCGTTCGGCACCTTTGAGGCGATGACCCCGGGTGTGAGGTTCTTGTTCTGGAGCGCTGTTGTTTCTTCGGGTGTCGTGGTCGGCTATGCGGTTCGGGCGCTGACCATGGTCTTTGTCCGACCAGAGCAGAGCCCGCAATTCGATGTGCTCGCGGTACTTCTGATGACCGTGATCTTTACGCCGGTCCTGATCGTCGTATCCGCCGTTGCCACCCGGTTGAGCGGTGTGGGCGCTCCGCCCTATCCCCTGATGGCACTCTATGTGTTCGTCACGTCCGCGGTGGTCTTTGGCCTGCGACGGTTTGCACCCGGGTTCGAGCCGCGCGGCGCCGCAGCAGATGCATCCGAGGCGCCGCAACAGGATCCCGAGCCACGTTTGTTGAGGCGGATGCCTGTCGAGTTGCGGGGGGACGTGATCCGGCTTTCGGCACAGGGACATTTCGTGGAAGTGGTGACCAGCGTCGGCACGCAGACATTGCGGATGCGCATTTCGGATGCGATCGACGAGATGGAGCCGGTGGAGGGCTATTGCGTGCATCGCTCGCATTGGGTGACCAGGGCCGTGATCGTTGCCTCCGAGCGCGAGAACGCCCACAAGTGCTTTGTCATCCTCAGCAATGGTGACCGTATTCCGGTCAGCCGCAAGTACCGGCCCGGGCTGGTGAAGGCCGGGATTATTCAATCCTGATTGCGCAATGGGATGGCGTTTGGTTTTGAGGTCCCTGTCATGACCGCGATGGCCTCGGTGCGCATCAAGGCGGTCAGGGCCGGGTCAGAGACGCGCAGACCACCCGTATAGGTGCCATAGGCCGGCATGATCACACGGTCGCTGTCTACCAGAAAGGCCGGGCGCGAAATCCTGCGCCCGCGCACCGACACAGTGGCCTTGGGGTGGTAATGCCCCGACACCTCGCCACTGCCGCTGCTGCGGGGGATATGGCGAAAGCTGAGCGGTGGAAGCGGCAGTTCGGCCAGATGCGTGCCGCCCATGTCGACCGGCCCCGGATCGTGATTGCCCTCGATCCAGACCCAGCGCCGTCCGGCCTGAAGCGTGCGGATCCAATCCTTTTCGCTGTCGGGCAGGGCTTCGGCTGCGGCGCGGTCATCGAAACTGTCGCCGAGGCAGATCACGGTCTTGGCCTGGGTCAGCGCCAGATCGGCGGCCAGACGGTTCAGCGTGTCGCGCGTTTCGTAGGGCGGCAGGATCGCCTCGCCCAGGCTGCCGCGGCGGCCGGATTTGCCGAGATGCAGATCGGACACGCAGAGCAAATTCTGCGCGGGCCAGAAGAGCGCGCCGGTCCCCAAAGCCAGAAGCGGTGCGCCCGCCAATGTGAACTCGAACCCGTTCATGATACGTTCTTGTCGCGCGGTTGGCGCGCCATTGCAAGCGTTGCGTCCCGTGGCGGCTGTGGAATGGGTATTTGGAACCAGAAAGAAGCCGGTCAGCAGGCCAGGCCCGCGGCCTCCATCAGGCGCGCGGTTTCCTCAGAGAGCAATCGCTCTTCGGCGGCCCCCTTGACGGGGATGCGCCCGGTCTCGAGAAAGAGCGGCGCGGCGAGGGGTGTCACCCGTGGCAGGCGTATGAGGTCGATCCGGCCTTTGACGCGTGCGGCCATCTCCTCGATCCGCGAGAAATCCACGAGGCCGCGCATCGCCTCCTGTCGTGTTATCCTGAGCAGCAGGTGATCGGGGTCGTATTTCACCAGCGTGTCATAAAGAATATCCGAAGACATCGTGGCCTGTCGCCCGGACTTGCGGTTGCCCGGCGTGTTGCGGGTGATCAGACCGGCAATGGTGGCGGAGGCGCGAAAGGTGCGTTTCATCACCGCGTTGCCGGTGAGCCAGTGGTCAAGCCCGTCGCGCAGGGCGTCGATCTTGAAGAGCGGGGCGGGGTCGGTCAGCGGCTCCAGCCCCCAGAACAGCGTGGCATAATCGGTCGAAACGAAACCGAGCGGGTCGAGCCCCAATTCCTCCATCCGTTTGGTCAGAAGAAGGCCCAGCGTCTGCTGTGCATTGCGTCCGGCAAAGCCATAGACGCAGGCATGTTCGCGCCCGTCATGCGGGAAGCTCTCGATCAGCAGCCGGTCGGCGCGGGGCAGTTGGGACATGTCGCGCTGAAGGTGCAGCCAGTCGCTTGTATGGTCGGGCAGATCGGGCCAGTCGTCCCGGGCCAGCAGCCTCAGGATGCGCTGGCTGAGCTGGGTCGAGGTGGCGAATTTGGTGCCCGAGAACACAGCGACCCTGGGTTTTTTCGCGGCGTTGCGGCTGACCTCGACGGTCATCTCGCGCAGCCCTTCGTAGCGCACGATCCGGCCACCGATGAGGAACGTATCGCCCTGGCTGAGGGAGGCCGCGAAACCCTCTTCGACCTCGCCCAGAGGCTTGCCGCCGCGCGCCCTGCGCAGGCGGACCTTGAGCAGGTCGGAATCCTGGATCGTGCCGATATTCATGCGGATCAGGGCCGCGCTGCGCGGGTCTCGCAGGTGCCAGGAACCGTCGGGATGTTGCTTGAGCCGCTGCCATTGATCGTAGGCGCGCAAGGCATAACCGCCGGTGGCACAAAACGCGAGACAGGCGTCGAAATCCGGGCGGGTCAACTCTGCGTAGGGTCCCGAGGTCGTGACCTCGGAGTAAAGATCGTCTGCCTGAAAGGACCCTGCGCAGGCGGAGACCAGTATGTGCTGACAAAGGACATCCAGGGGGCCGGCACCGCGGGGGTCGCCATCAAGATCGTGGTCCCTGACGGCCTCGAGCGCGGCGCGGCATTCGACAACCTCGAAGCGGTTGGCAGGCACCAGCAGCGCCTTGGATGGCGCGTTGTAACGGTGGTTGGCACGGCCGATCCGCTGAACCAGGCGCTTGACGTTCTTGGGGGCGCCGATCTGGATGACGAGGTCCACATCGCCCCAGTCGATGCCCAGATCGAGACTGCCGGTGCAGACCACGGCGCGCAGCTCGCCGCGTTGCATCGCACCTTCGACCCGGTCACGCTGTACGCGATCAAGGCTGCCGTGATGAATGCCGATGGGTAGACCGTCTTCATTTGCAAGCCACAGATTATGAAAGAAAATTTCGGCCTGGGCGCGGGTGTTGTGAAAGATGAGCGTGGTCTTGTGCCTGCGGATTTCCTCCAGAACCGCGGGGATCGCGTGGGCGGCACCTCCACCGGCCCAGGGAGGCGGGTCCGCGACCTCGAGCATGGCGATGTCGGGATCGGGTCCGGGGTCGGCGGGGACGATCTCGCACGGGTCCGGGTGACGGGCCAGCAGGCGCGCGATGGCGGGCGGGTCTTCGACCGTGGCCGAAAGCCCAACGCGGCGCAGACCGGGGCAAAGCGTCTGAAGCCGGGCCAGAGCGAGCAGCAGCTGATCGCCGCGCTTGCTTTCGGCCAGGGCGTGAATTTCGTCGATCACCACACGCTGCAGGCCCGCAAAGATGCGCGGAGCGTCCTCGTAGGAGATCATCAGCGCCAGGCTTTCCGGCGTGGTCAGCAGGATGTGCGGCGGGTCGGCGCGTTGCCGGCGCTTCACCGAATAGCTGGTATCCCCGGTCCGATCCTCGATCCGGATGGGCAGGCCCATCTCGTCCACGGGCGTACGCAGGTTGCGTTTGATGTCGGCGGCCAGCGCCTTGAGTGGTGAGATATATAGCGTATGAAGCCCCGGTGATGGGTTAACGCTGAGTTCGGCCAAGGTCGGCAGGAACCCCGCCAGAGTCTTGCCCCCGCCCGTGGGTGCAATGAGCAGAAGCGACGGATCGGACGCGCGATCCAGCATCGCCTGCTGATGCGGGTGGATGGACCAGCCGCGATTGGCGAACCAGTCCGAGAAGACGGGGGGCAGGTCTTTCATGCCCCCTGTCTAGAGCGTTTTGCAGTGTTCGTCAGTGCGCGATCGCTTCTTCCTTGACGAACATGTTGGCCCATGCACGGTCAATCAGATCGGGGGTCATCTGGTACGGGATGCCTTCGAATTCGCAGATCGAGATCATCTGGTCGATCAGGAACACCGGCTGATAGTTGGCGTATATGTTGTTGATCGTAGGATATTTTTTCTTCAGCAGGTGCACCAGCGCGGCCTCGTCGAGTGGTATCTGCTTTTTCTTGGCGACCATGGCGAAAATCTTGAGGAAGTCGGCCTGACAGGGGCCGTCGATCTTGATCTTGTAGAAGATCCGGCGCAGGGCGGCGTTGTCGAAAATTTCGTTGGGGTGGAAGTTGGTGGAGAAGATCGCGAGGGTGTCGAAGGGGACCTCGAATTTCTCGCCCGATTGCAGCGCGAGGATGTCCTTGGATTCCTCGAGCGGAACGATCCAGCGGTTGACGAGATTCTGCGGCGGTTCGACCTGGCGACCGAGGTCGTCGACGATGAAGATACCGCCCGTGGCCTTGAGCTGAAGCGGTGCCTGGTAGGTCCGGGCCACGGGGTTGTAGACAAGGTCGAGCATGTCGAGCGTGAGTTCACCACCGGTGATCACGGTGGGCCGTTCGCAGCGCACATAGCGCGTATCGAAGGTGCGGCGGCGGCGAAGGCTGTTGGGGTCGTCGGTTTCCACCTCGGCCTTGGAATGCACGATGGGGTCGTAGACGGTGATCACCTGGCCGGCGTACTCGATGGCGCGGGGGACGTAGATCCTGTCCCCCATGGCGTCGCGAATACCGTTTGAAATCGAAGACTTACCATTGCCCGGCGGACCATACATCAGGATCGAGCGGCCCGCGGACACGGCCGGCCCGAGGTGGTCCAGAAGGCTGTCGGGAAGCACGAGATGACCCATCGCACCGGTCAGTTCCTGGCGCGTGATCATGATGTTGCGGATCGACTGACGCTTGACCTGTTCGCGGTAGACATCAAGCGGCACGGGCATCGCCCCGAAATACTCGGACTGGGCCAGTGCCTCCTGGGCGCGGGCCTTGCCGGCGTCGGTGAGCTGGTAGCCCATCTCGTTGCCGGAATTGGCGTTCAGCGTGCCGGTGGCCTCGAGCAGCTTCTGCTCGCGGGCCATGTCGACCAGCTCCTGTGTCACGGCGCGGGGCAGGCAGATCGCCTCGGAAACCTCGGATACCAGATCGATGTTCTTGCGGAAAATCGTCTTGAGAAGGATGTCGCGCATCATCACGACGGGCAGGCGCATCTCTTCGATACGGCTGGGCGGGGGGGGCGGTTGGACGCCTTGCTGCTGCACAGGTTGCATATTCATGGGTTAAGTTCCCGTTGTCTGGTCGACCTCAGTGCCAATATGCCAAGGAAATATGGACATATTGTGGCGGCGGGCCAGAACAGGCGAAGTGGTTAACGCATAGACCAGAACGTCGGTATTACGTCGGTATCGCATCGGTATCGCGTCGGTGCGACTCAGGCGCCCTGGGTGATTCCGAGGGCCAGGTAGGCCACCAGCGCCATCCCGAGACAGAGCCCCATCGGAAATTTCTTGCCCTTGTCCCAGCTTTCCCAATCGGGGGCGAGGCGGCGGATCGGTGTGTATTTGGCGATCCGGTGCAACACGAAGCCCAGCAGGAGACAGGCCGCGAGGATCACGAGGGCATAGGGCACGTCCCCCAGTGCGATATATGGCGCAGCAGCGGCGACGAACTTTGCATCGCCCGCGCCGATCATTCCGGCCATGTTCATGACGATCCCGACCAGGAGCATCACGCCCAGATGCACGAATTGCCACAGATAGGTGTTGAGTGGCAGGGCATCGAAAAACACCGCGGCCAGGCCCACGACAACGTAGACGCCCGCAAGCGTCATCACGGCCGTATTGCGGATCTTCATGGCCGAGAGGTCGGTATAGGCGACCCACAGACAGATCGGCAGCACGAAAGGAAGGAACCACGCGGCGGCGGCGGAGGAGATGAACATGAGCGGACCCTCGGGCGGAAACGGTTAGCCTTCTTCGAGGGCGCGCAAGCTGCGAACGGCGGCCTCGAAATGCTGCGGATTCGTTTCGATGGCGTCGCGCAGGAGGCTCTTGCCGATGGTCACATCACCCTGTTTCACCGCCGAAAGGCCCAATGAATACAGAAGTTGCGCGCGTTCCGGCTGGGTCGTTTCCATCACCGGGAGCGAGTATTTCTTCTGCGCTCCACGGGCCAGGATCAGGTTGTTCTTGGCGGTGAAGAGTGACCCATCCAGCCGGACGGCGTCAGAGAAAAGCCGCTCGGCATCGGCGTAATCGCCGCGGGTCAGCTTGGAATATCCCCAGTTGTTCATCACGCCTGCGGGCCGGGTCGTCAGGCCCACGGCGGTTTCATAGAAACTGTCGGCCTTTTTCCATTCCCGGTTGCTGTCGGCGACCATCGCCTCGAGCCGGTAACGCTTGAAGGTTTCGAAAGTGGGCGGCACGCTGTCGAGCGTCTTTTCGGCCTCGTCCCAGTTTGACGTGCGGATATAGGCATCTGCGAGATCGACCTTGTCATCCGGTGTGCTGTCGGGGTGATCGACAACCTTGGCCCAGGCGTTGGCACCTTCGGTGTTGCGCTTGGCACGTATCAGCGACTTGGCCAGGCCGCGCTTGAATTCGAGACGGTCGGGTTGCTCGGATAATGCGCGCTGGAAATAGGTGACGGCCTCGTTGGGGTCGGCGGCGGTAAGCATCACGTCGTTGAGATTGCTTTCATCCACGACATTGATGCCCTGGAAGTCACGAGCGGCTTTCTCACCGTTCTGCTCTCCACAGGCGGAAAGCGAAACGAGCCCTGTCACACACAGCGAAAATAGGATGGAACGGCGCATCTTTTGCGTCCTTGTACTGCCTCTGCCTCGTGCGTTTCGATCTTTGCCGGGGCTTTCCCGATCCGTGAAACGCGGTTTTTCATGGTATCTGGCGAATGAGATAGCTTCCGCTACCCTGCCGCACCACTTTGAATTCTTGCTCTACCGTATCATCATATACGGATTTGTCGAGTTTTGCGAGAGATAACCGCAGATTGTCCCGAATTGAGTCACTTTCGCCATTGTCGAGCGCATAGGCGCGGGTGAACATCTGGCTGGCTTCGGCCATTTCGCCCTTTTCCATGAGCACGACGCCGAGGTTGTTCCAGGTTTCGGGGCGGCCATCTTCGGCCTTCAAGGCGTCGCGCAGGAGCTTTTCGGCCTGGTTCAGGCGGCCAAGCCCGAGATTGGCGCTGCCCATGGCGGTCATGATCTCGGGCGTGAGGCCCTGATCTATGGCGGCGCGGGAAAAGGCGTCGAGCGCCAGTTCGTATTCGCCCGCCGCCGCGAGCCGGTGGCCCACGGTCATGCCATCGACGGCCTCGCCATTGCGGCTGACGCCGGGCGCATAGGGGTTGTCGGGCAGGGCGTTGTTTTCGCTACACCCGGCCAGCGCGGCCAGCGCGGCGATGATCCAGACTGCTCGTGCCATTCGGCCTCAAGTATTCTTTGTCCGGTGGCGCCGCGCCGGGCCTTATTGGGACATGGCCTGCAGTTCCATGATGCCCAGCACAGACGGACCCACCAGAATGATGAGTAGTGGGGGCACTGTAAGCATCATCGTGGCCAATGTCATCTTTGTCGGAAGCTTGTTGGCCTTTTCCTCGGCGCGCATGACACGTTTGTCACGCATCTCGGCGGCATAGACCCGCAGGGCGTCACCGATCGAGGTGCCGAAGGTCTGGGATTGCACCAGCACGGTCACAAAGCTGGACACGTCCTGCACGCCGCAGCGTTCGCCCATCTCGTTCAGCACCGAAGCCTTGTCCCGGCCGGCCTTGATCTGTTGCGCGACGATCTCGTATTCGTCCGCGAGCGCCGGGAAGGAGGCGCGGATTTCCTCGCTCACCCGAATGATGGCCTGGTCCATGGATTGACCGGCCTCGACACAGACGAGCATCATGTCGAGGCTGTCGGGGAAGCCGTCCTGGATTTCTTCCTGACGCTTTTGCTGGCGCTTGGTCACCCAGTATTTCGGAAGAATATAGCCCACGCCACCGGGGCCGAGGATATACATCAGCGTCTGTTGCGTGGTGGTGTCCGGGCCACTGACCAGCGCGAAGTAGTAGCTCACGCCGAGGATCAGTCCGACGATTGCCAGCGCCATTTGCGCAAAATGGAAGTAGCGCACGGCGTCGCGGTTGCGATAGCCCGCCTGCATGAGCTTCTTGCGCATCTCCGAGAGCGCTTTCTCGTCCTGCGGTTCAAGGAAGGTGGCGTATTTGTCGAGTTGCTTGTTCGAGCCGCCTGAACGCAGGGACTGCGACTTGCCGGGCGATCTGGCCTTGGCGGCGGCGGTCTGGGATTTCTTGAGCTTGTCCAGGGGATCCTCGGGCTGGCTCATCATCAGCACGATGGTGATGAGGATCAGCAGCACGCCGAGCGTACCCACCGCGATAAGCGGACCGAAGGGGCCGAGGGCGCCGGTCAGGATGTCGTTGATGAAGGACATGGGGGGTGCTCCGGATCAGACTTTGATGTTCACGAGCGCGCGCATCACGATGAGGTTCATCACGAGGAAGGCGCCCACGACGAGAACGGCGGGGATGAAGTAGGGGTGTTCCATGGCCTCGTCATAGTAATTCGGGTCGAGGACCTGGATGCCGATGAGGGCCAGGATCGGGAAGCCCGAGAGGAACTTGCCGGACCATTTCGCTTCGGCGGTGATCGCCTTCACGCGGCGGAAGAGGCGGAACCGGGCGCGGATCACCTTGGCCAGCCCGTCGAGAATCTCGGCCAGGTTACCGCCCGATTGCTGCTGGATCGTCACGGCCACGGCAAGAAACCGAAGGTCCTGCATTTCGAGCCGTTCGGCCATGTCCTTCAATGCCTCGCCCACGTCGCGGCCATAGGCGGCCTCGTCGGCGATGATGCCGAATTCGGTGGCCAGCGGATCCGAGACCTCGTTGGCGACGATGGAAATGGCCGAGGAAAACGGATGGCCCACGCGAAGCGAGCGCACCATGAGTTCGATGGCGTCCGGCAGCTGTTCCTCAAGAAGGGACATGCGTTTGTTGGCCTTCATGGTGATCCAGACGAAAATGCCGCCGATGCCCATGGCGGAGGATACAAGGCCCCGCACCGGCAGCGAAGTCGACGTGCCGATCGAGAGCGCGGCAAAGGCCAGAATGCCCAGAACGCCCATCAGGCCGATGAGCTGTTTGGGCGAGAAGGCAATCGCGGCCTTCTGGGCCTTTTGAGCGAGGATCGCATAGAGCGGGATGCGCCGCGACTTGATATGCAGCTCCATCTCCTTGCGCAGTTTCTCCATCACCTGCTCGCGGTTGGCGTTCTTGTCGAGCAGTTCGAGCCGGCGGTTGACGCGGCTGTTGAGCGAGATCGACTTGCCGAAGACGGTCAGATAGATGCCTTCGACGAGCACGAGCACGCCGACGAAAATCAGACCGTAGATGATGGGTTCGATGGAGATGGCCATGGTGGATTACTCCGCGTTCGTGGGTTCATAGATGCTGGCCGGCAGATCGTAACCCCAGAGGCGGAAGCGTTCGGAGAAGTTCGAGCGCACGCCGGTGGCGGTGAAATGGCCGATGATCTTGTTGTCGGGGCTCAGGCCCACACGCTGGAAGCGGAACACTTCCTGCATGGAGATCACATCGCCCTCCATCCCGGTGATCTCGGTGATAGAGGTCATGCGGCGGCTACCGTCCTGGAGACGGGAGGCCTGCACGAGAAGGTTCACAGCGGAGGAGATTTGCGAGCGGACCGCCTTGAGCGGCATCTCGATGCCGGCCATGGCGACCATGTTTTCAAGACGTGAAATCCCGTCACGCGGGTTGTTGGCGTGGATCGTGGTCATCGACCCGTCATGGCCGGTGTTCATGGCCTGAAGCATGTCGATCACTTCCTCGCCGCGCGTCTCACCCACGATGATCCGGTCCGGCCGCATCCGCAGGGCGTTCTTCAGACAATCGCGGGGGCTCACCTCGCCCTTGCCTTCGACGTTGGGCGGGCGGCTTTCCATCCGGCCCACGTGAATTTGCTGGAGCTGAAGTTCGGCCGTGTCCTCGATGGTCAGGATACGCTCGGAATTGTCGATGAAGGACGACAGCGCGTTGAGCGTGGTGGTCTTGCCCGAACCGGTCCCGCCCGAGACGATCACGTTGAGTCGAGTGGCCACGGCGGCCTGGAGATAGGCGGCCATTTCCTCGGAAAAGGCACCGAATTTCACCAGATCGTCGATGCCCAGCTTGTCCTTCTTGAACTTCCGGATCGAGACGAGGCTACCGTCCACAGCCACGGGCGGTACCATGGCGTTGAAGCGCGACCCGTCCTGGAGACGGGCGTCCACGTAAGGGTTCGATTCGTCGACGCGGCGACCCACGGCGCTCACGATCTTGTCGATGATGCGCAGGAGGTGTTTTTCGTCCTTGAAGGCGACATCGCTGAGTTCCAGCTTGCCTGCGCGTTCCACGAAAATCTGATGCGGGCCGTTCACGAGGATGTCGTTCACGGTGTCGTCCTTGAGCAGCGTTTCGAGCGGCCCGAGGCCCTTCACCTCGTCATAGAGTTCCTGAAAGAGGGTGGTGCGGTCCTCGCGATTGAGGATGATCGAGCGTTCCTCGAGCACCTCGGAGGCGATCTCGCTGATCTCGGCGCGCAGTTCGGCTTCGGTCGCGCTTTCCAGCGCGCTGAGGTTCAGGTTGTCCAGTAGCGAGCGGTGCAGATCGAGTTTGATCTCACTGAGGCGTTCCTTGCGCTTGCGCTCCTTGTCCTGGGGACCCGCATTGGCGGCCACGGTCGGAAGCGGCTTGCGCAGCGAGGCTTTCGGCTCGGGGCCGGGGGCATCGACCGGAACGGTGGCAGGGGCCGCCGCGGGCGCGGATTTGGCTGCCTTTTCAGGGGCGGCTTTGACCGGCTTGGCGGTCTCCGTCTGGGATTTCTTGTACCTGGAGAACATCGGTTATTCCTTCCGGTTCAGGCCGCTTCGGCGTCGGACTTGCTCAGCTCGTGCAACGAAACGGCAAGTTTTGCGATTTCCTTGCGCAGCAGGTTCTTGGGGGCCGAGGCCGCGAGCGGCAGGCCGTGATCCGCACCCTGGGTGACCGGCTTGCCCCCATCGGGGAGCTGAAGCTCGATCCCGATTTCGAGGCTTTCGGCCATGCGCTTGATCCGGCTCTTGCCGTTCAGGTCGGTGAACTTGGGCGCGCGGTTCAGGCAGAAGCGCAGCCGCTCCAGCGGCAGGTCCTCGGCCTTGAGCGCGCGTTTGAGACGCAGGGTGTTCTGGGCCGAGCGCATATCCATCTCGACGGTGATGAAATAGATCTGGGCCGCGGCCAGCACGGTTTCGGTCCATTGCACCAGGGTCATCGGCATGTCGACGATCACATAGTCGAAATGCCCGCGCGCAAGGTCGAGCACGCGAGACACGTCCTCGGGGGTGATCAGGTCGAGCGGCAGAAGCTCGGGCGGTGCGGTCAGCACCCAGAGCTTCTCTTCGTGGCATTGCAGCGCGGATTTGAAAATGTCCTCGTCCATCGTCTCGGTGTCGGACCACATTTCGTAGACCGCCTCGCGGCGGGGCAGATCCAGATAGGTCGCGACCGATCCGGTCTGAAGCGAGAAATCCAGGATGCAGACGCGCGGTGGGTCGGTCTTGTCGGCCAGCACCAGCTCCCAGCCGAGATTGACGGCCAGCGTGGTGGCACCGGTGCCACCGGCAATGCCCTGCACGGCCAGCAGCACGCCTTGCTCGCCACTTGTCTTGGGCGCGGGTTTGGAGGCGGAAACTTCGGGGGCGGGGGGCGTGTTGATCCGGTCGATGGCGGCCTGAAGCTCGTTCTCGGGCAGCGGGTAGGGCACGAATTCGTCCGCCCCTTCGCGCAGGAGCTGGTGCAGGGCGCCGGGGCTGACGTCGTCGGCGATCAGGATCACCTTGATGTCGCGCACACCGCTTTCGCGGATGATCTCGGAGATCATCGGCAGGTTGTCCTCGTCGGTGTCGTCGATGGCGATGGCCACGAATTTCAGCGCGTCGGCTTCGGGCTGCTGGAGAAAGGCCAGCGCCTCGTGAAAGCCCAGGTCGCCCCAGGATTCGCCCATGGCGGTTTCCATGTCTTCGATCAGAAGATCGAAGTTGCGAACGTCACGGCTGATCGTGCAGGCCTCGATCGGGCTTGGATCAGGATGTTGCATCGCACTACTCGTCATGACTTGTCGTCCTACTCGCTCGCCGCCTTCTGGCGGTTTGGTTTATCGGGCCGACGTTGTGTCACGCGATCCCGCGGGCCTCGTGCGCTGTGAAAAACCACCGGACGCACTTCGGCCTTTGGGCAAGATCGACGGGAATGTGGGCAACATTAGGGCCAAAAAATCGTAATTGTGCGATTTTGTGAGACAAAGCCTGTCTGTGAGGCCGGGGTCATGTCTTGCAGGCTAACCCTCTGACATGAAAGAGCGTTTTGCATCCCTGGGGATACAAAACGCTGAAGGTGTCCCGGCTGTGCCGGGCAGGGAGAAACTGTTACTCGGCCGAGCCGCCGCTGCTTGCGGCGCTCTCGCCCTGGCGTTGGTAATACCGGTCCTGTGTGGCCGATTCGATATACTCGCGATAGACGACCTCGGCATATCTGCCGTCCATGACGATGGGATGCGACTTCACGAAGCCGGTCACCTCGGTCACAGTGCGACGGTTGCGGCGTTCGCGGCCCTGCGTCACGATCAGCGGCTGGGTTTCGCCATAGCTGACCACGGCCTCGAGCCGCGAGGTGCTGATGCCTTGTGTCGCAAGGAAGGCGACAACAGCGCGCGCGCGGGCCATGCCCAGGCGCTTGTTGTAGCTGTTGGAGCCGACCGCATCGGTGTGGCCGTAGACGCGGAAGCGCACTTCGGGGAACTGGCGGATCCAAGAGGCCTGTTCGCGCAGCGTGTCGCGGGCCCCGGCATCCAGCGCCGAAGAATTGAAGGCAAAGTTCACCGTGGTGAGCACTTCGCTCGCAAATCTGTTCGACAAATCATAAACATAAGACCGCTCGCCGCTCATGATCTGCGTGTTGTTCATATTGGCGTTGCCAAAGTTTCCGCCATCGACGAGCGCTCCGGATTCGGAATAGGAGCGGTACAGTTCGCCAGAGGGCCCGCCACAGGCCGCGAGCACCGGAAGTGCGATGAGTGTCGTAATCAGCTTTTTCATCGGCCCCCTCCCTTTCATCATTCCATTATGTAGCCATAAGACCCGTCAAAGTCCTGTTTGGCAACTTCTCCGACGGCACCGCGGTCAGATTTCACGTCGCGCGCCACGCGCCCCTTGAGGAAAAGATCGGCCTCGGAGGGCAGTTGCACACGGTCGGTGGGCAGGGCCAGGGCCTCGCCTCGGGTGGGTGTCACGAGATGCGCGGTGACGATGATCACCAGCTCGGTCTGGCTGCGCTGATAGTTGGCGGAGCGGAAGAGCGCGCCGAGCACCGGCAGATCGCCCAGCCAGGGCACCTGTGCGTTGGCGTCGGTGAAATCGTCCTGCAACAGACCCGCGATGGCAAAGCTTTCACCATCCCGCAGCGCGATCGTCGTCGCGGTGTCGCGGCGGCGGAAGGCGGCGATGGTCAGCGTGCCCTGGGTAAAGCCGTTGGACGGGTCGATAGAACTGACCGCGGCAGATAGTTCCAGGTTGATCACGTCGTCATCCAGCACACGCGGGGTGAAGTTCAGCTCGACCCCGAAGCGTTTGAATTCGATGGTGATGGCGCCGTCCTCCTGGCTCACGGGGATGGGGTATTCACCACCGGCGAGGAAGGTCGCGTCCTGGCCCGAGAGGGCGGTCAGGTTCGGTTCCGCCAGGGTGCGAACAACACCTTTGTTTTCAAGAGCTTGCAGGAGTATTCCCAGCTGCGACGGGCCCTTGCGAATGCCCAGGAACAGAGCGCCGGCATTGGCGGTCCCGTTCGTGGTGCCCGGAGAAATACCATTGATCGAGGTGGCCGAGTTGATGCCGGCCGGGCCGGTGGAAATGGCGCCTTCGATGCCGCTGGCATTGATGCCGTCGACGATGACCGATGCGGAGAGCGATTTGGCGACGCTGCGCTGCATTTCGGCAAAGCGGACCTTGAGCATGACCTGCTGCTTGCCCGAGACGGACATCAGGTTCGACACGCGCTCGGGCGCGTACCGTTGGGCCAGGTCCAGCGCGCGCTGCATACGCGGCGCGGAGGATACGGTGCCCGACAGCACGATACCGTCATTGGCGGTGCGCACCTCGATCCGCTCGTTGGGCAGGATCTGGCGCAGCCGTTCCTTGAACTCGGAGACATCGGCGCTCACACGGACCTCGACATTGGTAATGAGCCGCCCGTTGGCGTCCAGAAGCGTCAATGTCGTGCGGCCGGGTGCCTTGCCCAGCAGATAGATCGTGCGGTCCGACAGGGTGGAGAAGTCGGCAATCGACGGATTGGCGACGCTCAGTTCGGCGAATGGCACATCGCTTTCGACCACGATGGCGCGGTTCATCGCCACGCTGAGACTGCGCGCCGTTCCCTTGCGCACAACCTGCAATTTCTCGGCAAAAGCCGGGGCAGGCGCATGGCCCGCGATGATGGCGATACCCATCAGGGCCGCCGCGAATGCGTTTTTCATTTTCATGTGACCTGCCTTTTCGATCACGCCTCGGAAGTCGGGTCTTGATGCCCGCGATTGACTTAACCATGCACAAGTTTCCGAAATTTTCAAGAAACAATGCCATTTATGGCGTTTTTCTCATGTGGATAAAAAAACCGTTGCAGGAATGAAACGAGGCGCCCCGTCTGGAGCGCCCCGAAATTCGACTGGTGTGACCCTGCGTCAGTTGGTGGTGCAAGGGATCTCGGTCACGATCAACTCGGAGCCACGACGCGAGCGGATCGTGCAGACCTCCTGCTCGGCGACGATCACCGGTTCGGCGGCCTGGGCGAGACCCAGAAGCACGGTCTGGTCGACCTCGACGGCGTCGGCCACGGTGTCATCCTGTGCACCGACCAGCGACAGCGTCAGGCTGCCGGTCGATTGGGCCTGGGCGAGCGCTGCCACCTGCTGGGGCGAGGCCGCCACGGTCACGGTGCGGGCAATCGAGGCCCCGGCCCGTTCGGTGTTGGCGGTCTGGTCCACGGCGATCAGTTTCACGCCGCTTTCGATGAGCTTGGTCACGTCACCCGAGGACTGACCTTCGGTGCGGATACCGTTGCGGCCGATATTGCCGGTCCAGTAGACGTCGACCCGGTCACCGGGGCGCAGGAAGCCCGCCACACCGGAGATTGTGTCGACCTTGATCGCAAAGGCGCGCATACCGCGTTCCAGCTTGGTCGTGATGCCGGCATCCTCGCCGGGGCCGGTGACCTTGACCTCGAGAACGGCCTCGTTTTTTTCCATGGTGCGCAGTACGGTGCGCGGCTCGTTGTCGCCCTTGGGCAGGAGCTCTTCCACCGTCATGAATACGCCTTCGGGCAGGGCTTTTTTCGGGAACGCCACCAGGGTCACATCCTCGGTTGTCAGACGCTCGCCATAGGCCAGTTGGCGGTTGGCCACATAGACCTCGACCGTTTCGATGGCGGGCGCGTTGGCAGCGCGGGCGCTGTCCAGTTCGGCACGGTAACCGGTGATCACGTTCTTGGCCATGTAGACGGCGAACCCCGCGAGGGCGATCCCGACGATCAGAACCAGTCCGAATACGATGCGCATGACCTTGTCCTTTCAGGAACTTGTTGCTCGGTAGACGCCTCACGGCGCGCATTCATCTGCACAGACATGTGAACGAAGATTGTGGCATCTTCGTGGACAGGTGGTGACAAATTCGGGACAATCCGCGACATCGCGTGCATTGCAGCCAAGTGAAACGGCCGACTGGCACGCGCGAAATGTTCGGCGTGCCGGTCCGGAAATTCGGGATGCTCCGGTGGGGCTATTCGACGGTTTCGTCGGCAATCCCGGAGGAGGTGTTGCCAGCCAGGGTCATCACACCGGTTCTTGCCGCTGCGACACCGGCAACGGCGAGGCCCACGATGGCGGCCGTCAGAACGACCCAATCCACTGTGATGGCGCCGTCTTCGTCCTGAGTAAAGGTTTTGATATGGCGTTTCATGTCTTTGTTCACTTTCGTTGCCAGAAAAATCTCAATCTATGTCTGTGCGTCGGTTCGGTCGGAACCCGCCACCTGAACGATGAACAAAGCGCTGTCGTCGCATGAGCGGTTCTTGGGTATGGAAAAGGCCGCAAACGTGACGTCTGCGGCCCTTTCACATTCATGTATCGGCTTGACGCACGATTACTGAACGGTCTCGTCAGCAACACCAGCCGAGATCGAGCCGGCCAGGCTGTCAACGCCGCCTTTGACCGATGCCACACCGGCAACGCCCAGGCCCACAACAGCTGCGGTCAGCACGACCCAGTCAACCGTCACGGCACCGTCTTCGTCTTTGCGGAAGTTTTTGATAAATTTGATCATTGTTTGGTCCCTCCAAAGGATCACATACTTAGGTTTCTAACCACCTTGCTGCGGTGAGGCCGCCTCTCTCTGTTGGCCTCCAGCGCCGTGGTATGAGCAGATATAGCCAGCGAATTCGGGCAGGAATTGGGCACGATTCGCGCCATTTTCGAGCATCCTAATTTTTTATAAACGGAAGTTATCAAGCCTTTGAAATTATTGGAAAAGAATTTGTAGCTTTCTTTTTAATCAATACGGAGACAGGGAAATTGCCGCTTGGTTTGATGAAAAAACGCGGTCAAATTGCTCAAAAACTGGTTTCGAAACCGGTTTTCTGCGATACTTCCGCTCAAAAGATAATGACGGGCAGGACAGTTTCATGAAAGCAATGGCCAGGGCAGTATGCCTGGGACTGGGTATAGTGGTCGGGCAAGCGGCCTGGGCCGACGATCCGGCGGCGTTCCCCGAATTCACCTTCAAATCCGGCAAGCCCCCCAAAGCGGGCGCCAAGAAGCGCATCACCGTGCAGATCACGCCCGAGGAGTTCGCGGCCCAGACCGCCAGCCCCGATGCCGGGTCCGTTCAGAGCGACGGATCGGCGCAGGATGATACCGTGGTGGCGGCCATCCCGAAGGCGCCATCGACCGGTCTGTATGCCTGGTTCTGGGATACGGTTCCGACGGGGGTCAGCGATGCGGCATTGTTGCGGCTCGAGTCGGCGCTGATCCGTCTGTCCAAACCACCCGCGGGCGAGGCGGTGCCTCAGTTCAGGCTTCAGGCGCTGCAGGCGATTGCCGTCGAGCAGGGCGAGAGCATCCTGAAGGCCACAGCGGGCACGCAGGTCTCTCCGGCTCTGGTATTGGCGGTGATCGCGGTGGAATCGGGAGGGCGCAGGGATGCGACCAGCCGCGCGGGCGCCGAAGGGCTGATGCAGCTGATCCCGGCCACGGCCGACCGGTTCGGGGTCGAGGATGCGTTTGCGGCCGATCAGAACATCATGGGAGGCGTGGCCTATCTCGACTGGCTGCTGAAGGAGTTCGACGGCGATCCTATCCTGGCCCTGGCGGGTTACAATGCGGGCGAGAACGCGGTGAAGGACCACAAGGGCGTTCCGCCGTTCGTCGAGACGCGGGATTACGTACCCCTGGTGCTGGCGGCCTATGACGTGGCGCGGGGCCTGTGCAAGACCCGTCCGCAATTCATCACGGACGGGTGTGCGCTGAACCTGGCGACGGCCAATTAGAGGACGCGCCCCGGACCTGATCCGGGGCCTTCTGCCCGGTTTCTCTTCAGACGATGGTGGCCTCGGTGGCGGCGCGCAGTTCGTCTTCGCTGACGCCCTGCGCTGTCTCGACGATCCTCAGACCGCCCTCGACCACGTCCAGAACGCCCATGTTGGTGATGATCCGGTCCACCACGCCCTTGCCGGTGAGCGGCAAGGTGCAGGATTTCAGCACCTTGCTTTGTCCGTGCTTGTTGGTGTGATCCATGACCACCACAACACGGCCCACGCCGGCGACGAGGTCCATTGCACCGCCCATGCCCTTCACGAGCTTGCCGGGGATCATCCAGTTCGCCAGATCACCGTTTTCGGCCACTTCCATGGCGCCGAGAATGGCCATGGCGATCTTGCCGCCGCGGATCATGCCGAAGGAGGTGGCGGAGTCGAAATAGGCGGTTTCGGGCAGTTCGGTGATCGTCTGCTTGCCGGCGTTGATCAGGTCGGGGTCCTCATGACCCGCGATGGGGAAGGGGCCCATGCCGAGCATACCGTTTTCCGATTGAAGCGTCACGCTGACGCCCTCGGGGATGAAATTGGGCACCAGCGTCGGGATGCCGATGCCGAGGTTCACATATGTGCCGTCTTCGAGTTCCTGCGCCGCGCGGGCGGCCATCTGGTTGCGATCCCATCCCATGATCATGCCTCCCTTACGGTACGTTGTTCGATGCGTTTTTCATGCGCGCCCTGGATCAGACGGTGCACATAGACCCCCGGCAGGTGGATGTGGTCGGGATCGAGGCTGCCCACGGGCACGATCTCTTCGACCTCCATCACGCAGGTCTTGCCGCACATGGCCGCGGGCGGATTGAAGTTGCGCGCGGTCTTGCGGAAGATCGCATTCCCCGTTTCGTCGGCCTTCCACGCCTTGACGATGGAAAGATCGGCAAAGATGCCGCGTTCCAGCACGTATGTCTCGCCGTCGAACTCCTTGTGCTCCTTGCCCTCGGCCACCTGGGTGCCGACGCCGGTCCTGGTATAGAAGCCCGGGATGCCCGCGCCGCCGGCGCGCATACGTTCGGCCAGCGTGCCCTGGGGGTTAAACTCGATCTCGAGCTCTCCGGCGAGATACTGGCGCATGAATTCGGCGTTTTCACCCACATAGGAGCTGAGCATCTTCCTGACCTGCCGGGTCTGCAGCAGGATGCCGATGCCGAAATCATCCACGCCCGCGTTGTTGGAGGCGAAGGTGAGGTCCCTGGTGCCTGCGTCGCGGATTGCGCTCAGCAGAAGTTCGGGAATGCCGCACAGGCCGAAGCCACCCGCCGCGATGGTCATGCCGTCATGCAGCAGGCCATCGAGCGCCTGGGACGCGGAGCCGTAGATCTTGCTCAAGGGAGGTCTCCTTGGGTTGGGAAAAGTCACGCAGGGTTGTGGCCCCGGGGCGCACAGGAGTCAACATCGATGCTGCGTTGCGGCACGTCGGGATCGCAGGACCGGGGTGCTGCCCCAGACCCCGGGACATTTCCGGCGACAAGAAAGAGGCGGGGGCCTTACTTGGCTGCCGCTTTCTTTTTGGGTGCTGCCTTCTTGCGGGTCGTGCCCTTCTTGGCGGCCTTCTCGGCGATGAGGGCGACGGCCATTTCCATGGTCACGTTGCCCGGCTCCACGTCCTTGGGCAGGGTGGCGTTGACCTTCTCCCATTTCACGTAAGGGCCGTAGCGGCCGTCCATGATGTGCACAGGCCCGCCATCCGCGGGGTGATCGCCCAGTTCCCTGAGCGGCTTGGCCGCCGCCGATCGGCCCCGACCGGGGTTGGTGCGTTTCTCGGCCAGGAGTTCCACGGCGCGGTTCATGCCGACCTCGAACACGTCCTGCGGATCCTTGAGGTTCACATAGACGGGTTTGGCGTCCTCGGGGCCCTGATGCATGACGTAGGGACCGAAGCGGCCAAAGTTGGTTTTCACGTTCCCGCCGTCGGGATGTTCGCCGACGATGCGCGGCAGGCTGAGCAGGGTCAGCGCCTTTTGGAGGGTCATTGCGTCCTTGTCCCAGCCCTTGGGCAGGGAGGCGCGGGGCGGTTTCTTGGTCTCGGGTGTCGGCTCGCCGCGCTGGACATAAGGTCCGAAGCGGCCCGATTTGAGCCAGATCTCGTCGCCCTGATCCTCGCCCAGCACGCGTTCGTCCCCGTCCGCGCCTTCGCCCGCGATGGGGCGGGTGTAGGTGCATTCGGGATAGTTGCCGCAACCGACAAAACCGCCGGTGCGCGAGGTCTTGAGATGAAGCTGGCCCTGGCCGCATTTGGGGCAGATGCGCGGGTCGCTGCCATCCTCGCGGGCGGGATAGAGCGTCGGCGCAAGCGCCTCGTCCAGCCTGTCGAGCACTTCGGTGATCCTGAGGTCCGACGTCTCGGCGATGGCCGTCGAGAAATCACGCCAGAAGCGGGCGAGCACCTGCTTGTATTCGGCATCACCCGCAGAGACGCGGTCGAGTTCTTCCTCGAGATTGGCGGTGAACTCGTAGCCGACATACTGGCGGAAGAAGTTCAGCAGGAAGACGGTGACGATGCGGCCCTTGTCCTCGGGGATCAGGCGGTTCTGTTCCTTGCGGACGTATTCGCGGTCCTGGATGGTCGTCACGATGCTGGCATAGGTCGAGGGGCGGCCGATGCCGAGCTCTTCCATGCGTTTCACCAGCGTGGCTTCGGTATAGCGGGGCGGGGGCTGGGTGAAATGCTGCTCGGGCGTGACGGCGCGTTTGTCGGCGGGTTCGCCTTGGCCGATCTGGGGCAGGCGCTTGTCGTCGTCGTCCACGACGGCGTCATCGCGACCTTCTTCATAGACCTTGAGGAAACCTTCGAACAGCACGACCTGACCGGTGGCGCGCAGGCCGATCTGGCCGTCGCTACTGCCCACATCGACGGTCGTGCGTTCCATCCGGGCGCTGGCCATCTGACAGGCGAGCGTGCGCTTCCAGATCAGATCATAGAGCTTGCGCTGATCGGCATCCATGAGGCGCAGGGCGGCCGCATCGCGGGTCATGTCGGTGGGGCGGATGCATTCATGCGCTTCCTGTGCGTTCTTGGCCTTGTTCTTGTACATGCGGGGTTCGGCCGAGACGAATTCCTTGCCGTAGCGGTCGGCGATGGCGGCGCGGGCGGCCTGGACTGCCTCGGGGGCCATGTCGATACCATCGGTCCGCATGTAGGTAATATGCCCGGCCTCGTAGAGGCGCTGGGCCGTGCTCATGGTCTGCCGCGCGCCCATGCCGAATTTGCGGGAGGCCTCCTGTTGCAGCGTGGAGGTCATGAAAGGGGCGGAGGGATTGCGCTTGGCCGGCTTGGCCTCGACCGACCGCACGGTGAGGTCGCGGGAGGTGATGGCCTGCACAGCGAGCTCGGCCTGAGTGCCATTCTCGATGTCGAATTTGTCGAGCTTCTTGCCGGCGAGCGTGACGAGGCGGGCCTCGTATTCCTGCCCGCGGGGGGTGCCGAGGATCGCCCTGACCGACCAGTATTCGCGCGGGTTGAAGGCCTCGATCTCCATCTCGCGTTCAACAATGAGGCGCAGGCAGACGGACTGCACGCGGCCCGCGGACTTGGCGCCGGGCAACTTGCGCCAGAGCACGGGGCTCAGGTTGAAGCCGACGAGATAGTCCAGGGCGCGGCGGGCGAGATAGGCCTCGACCAGCGGCGCATCCACCTGGCGCGGGTTCTGCATCGCCTCGGTCACGGCGGATTTGGTGATGGCGTTGAAGACGACGCGGGAGACGGGCGTGTCCTTCCTGATGGCCTTGCGTTTCCTGAGTGCCTCCTCGAGGTGCCAGGAGATCGCCTCGCCCTCGCGGTCGGGGTCGGTCGCGAGGATCAGCGCATTGTCATCCTTGAGGGCGTCGGCGATGGCCTTGACGTGTTTGCGGCTGTCGGCGCCGACCTCCCATTTCATGTCGAAGTCGTTTTCGGTATCGACAGAGCCGTCCTTGGGCGGCAGGTCGCGGACATGGCCGTAGGAGGCGAGGACCTTGTAGTCGGAGCCCAGATACTTGTTGATTGTCTTGGCTTTGGCCGGGGATTCGACGACAACAACGGGCATTCAAATTCCTTTCGACTCGGGCACCGGGCTTGGCGGCGGAACATGTGGGGCCGGGCACGGGTTTGTCAATGCGCCTCGGGTGCGACGTGTTGGATGAGGCTGTTTGCGGCACAGTCGGCGCAACCGGACGCGGGCGTGATACGGGCTGTTGGCCGGCAGTTTTCGTGGCGGTTTGGGCCGGTCTGCCGCAGGCCGGGCAGGATCCCGGGCGCGGCGCGCCGGGTGCCATGCCGGGCGTGTTGGCCCCCGGGGTCATGGACGTCCCCCGCCGTCAGTCGCCTTATCGCATTTCCGGCGATACATGGGGCGCCCGGCATTGGGAGAAAGGCGTCACGGACGTGCGGTATGCCGGCACGCTGCTCTGTCCGGATTTCGCGCCGGTTCCGGAGGAGGTCTGCGGACAACAGGCGGGCTCAGCGTGCCGCGCGCGATCCGTCGGCTGCAAGGCTGAGCAGCCCGCCGGCCTGGCGCGTGATACGGCCCTCAAGCTCGAGATCGACAAGCACCGAGGACACGTCCTTTGCCTCGACCTCGAGATCGCGGATCAGCTGATCCTCGGCCAGGGGCGAGGGCCCGAGCCGGTCGAGGATGCTGTCATGCAGGCTGGCCACTTCGCGCAGGCTGCGCCGTTTTTCGCCCTCGAGCGGCAGGGAGGTCTGATCCGGTTCCCTGCGGGCCGGATGGGTGCCGTCGGGCAGCGCCTCGATCACGTCGGCGGCGCTGCGCACCAGGCGGGCACCGTCCCGGATCAGCATGTTGCAGCCCGCGGCCCGCGCATCGAAGGGATGCCCCGGCACGGCCAGCACCTCGCGCCCCTGGTCCAGAGCATTGCGGGCGGTGATGATCGAGCCGGATTTGGCCGCGGCCTCGACAATCACAACGGCCCGTGCCAGGCCCGAAATGATCCGGTTGCGGCGCGGGAAATGCCGTGCCTGCGGGGCGAGGCCCATGGCGTTTTCGGAGAGGCGCAGGCCCTTGGCGGTAATGTCCTCGGCCAGGCGCGTGTTCTCGGCAGGGTACATGACGTCCACCCCTCCTGCCATGACGGCGACTGTGCCTGTGTCCAGCGTCGACACATGCGCCGCCGTGTCGATACCGCGCGCCAGACCCGAAACGGTGACGAATCCCTGCTGGCCCAGATCGCGGGCCATGGCGCGCGCCACCCTCAACCCCAGGGACGAGGCATTGCGCGCGCCCACGATGGCGATCATCGGGCGATTGAGCGCCGATACGTCCCCCTTGGCCCAAAGTATCGGCGGCGGATCGGGTATCTCGCGAAGGGCGGCGGGATAGGCCTTGTCGGTGACGGCCAGAAGCGTCGCGCCATGGTCCGCCCCGGCGCGCAGTTCGGCCATGGCCACACCTTCGGGGCAGGGGGCATAACGCTCGACCCCGGCGGCGGCCGCGATGTCGGGCAATGCGCGAAGCGCGTTCTGTGCCGTGCCATGTTCGGAAAGCAGCCGGTAGAAGGTCGCAATACCCACGCGGCGAGAGCGCAAGAGGCGGAGCCACGACAACCGGTCATCTTCCGTGGTGGGTGGGAGTGGGGGGTGAGTGGAAGGATGTGTATCCACGGTCATCGCGTCTCCGCCTGCTTGCACTGTCATGGCTAACGCACGGGTGGTTAACGGCGGGTAAACCAAACTCAGAAAGTGATGAGAATTATTCCGGCCTCCCTGTCAGAGAGGGTGCGTTCGCGTCGCCCCCCGCCCACTCCGGGACCAAAAGCCCCGGCTGATCGCTTTGACCGGACCTTGCCCCGGCGGGATGTTTGCCGCGGTCCCGGGCACGTCAGTTTCGCGGATTGGTTCGGGCGGGCGGCTGAGTCTTCGACGGTGATCCTCACGCCGCAGAGCCACCCACGGTCAGCCCGCCGATCATCACAGTGGGCTGACCCACGCCGACCGGCACCCACTGGCCCTGTTTGCCGCAATTGCCCATGCCGGGGTCCAGCGCCATGTCATTGCCCAGCGCGCGTATCTGTTTCAACGCCGTCGCGCCGTCGCCGATCAGCGTGGCACCCTTGACCGGTGCGCCGACCTTACCGTTCTTCACGCGGTAGGCCTCGGTGCAGCTGAATACGAACTTGCCGTTCGTGATGTCGACCTGACCGCCGCCGAACCCCACGGCCCAGATGCCGTCCTTGAGATCCGCCACGATGTCCCCTGGTGCCGCATCGCCGCCCAGCATGTAGGTGTTGGTCATCCGTGGCATCGGCGCATGTGCGTGGCTCTCGCGGCGGCCGTTGCCGGTGGGGGCGACCCCCATCAGCCGGGCGTTCTGGCGGTCCTGCATGAAACCCACGAGTATGCCGTCCTCGATCAGCACATTCCTGCCCGAGGGTGTGCCCTCGTCATCCACCGTGATCGACCCGCGCCGGTCGGGGATCGTGCCGTCGTCGAGCACGGTTACACCGGGTGCTGCAATCCGCTCGCCCATCAGGCCGGCAAAGGCCGAGCTGCCCTTGCGGTTGAAGTCTCCTTCGAGGCCGTGACCAATCGCCTCGTGCAGAAGAATTCCCGGCCATCCCGGTCCCAGAACCACGTCCATCACGCCCGCAGGTGCGGCCTCGGCCTCAAGATTGACCAGCGCGATGCGCAGCGCCTCGCGGGTTTTGGCCTGCCAATCCGCGGGATCGAGCAACCCGTCCAGCCCGACGCGCCCGCCGCCGCCGGCCGAGCCGCTTTCGCGGCGTCCGTCCTGATCCACGATGACCGAGACATTGACCCGGCACATGGGACGCGTATCGGCAACCTCGTGCCCGTCGGGGCGCAGGATCACAACCTCCTGCAGCGAGGCCGCGACCGAGGCGGTGACCTGCACCACGCGGGCATCCAGAGCGCGGGCAAAGGCGTCGATCTCGCGCAGGGTCTCGAGCTTGACCGGAAAGCTGGCCCCCGCAATGGGATCGGCATCGGTATAGAGCCGCGTGTTGGTGCGGGCAGGCGCGGCGCTGAGCGTGCCGCCTCCGTTGCCCACCGCCAGCCGGGCAGTTGCCACGGCGCGGGCCAGGGCGGCCTCGGAGATGTCCGAGGCGTGGGCATAGCCGGTCACTTCGCCGCGCACGGCCCTCAGTCCGAACCCTTCGGACGCGTTGTAGGACGCGTTGCGCACGCGCCCGTCGTCGAAGACCAGTGATTCCGAGCGCCGTCGTTCCAGAAAAAGCTCGCCATCATCCGCACCCCGGGTCGCGGTCTGAAGGTGGCGCAGCGCGGTGTCGCGGTCGAGCCCGGTCTCGAAGGGGCGAAAAGTGGTCTCGGTCATTTTCGGTCTGTCCTGTTCCGGTCTGATCTGATCTGATCCGGCCTGTTCTGGCCTGTTCTGGCGCGTGCGGCGCGGCATCCTGTCGCAGTTTTTCGCAGAATCCCTCAAAAGGTTGCGTCTGGTCGTCTGGTCTTTCTTGTCTGCACGCCTAGAATATGGTTTTAAACGTCGATGAAACAATGGGATTGCGGCCCGGCGTGCCGATCGATCGGATCAGCGCTTCCAGGGCCCCAAGAGATCAAGGTGCACCTCATGCGACTCTACACCAAAATTCTGGCTGCCCTGGCGACGGTTGCGGCAATTCCGGCTGCGGCCCAGGACGATCTTGAAATCATCGGGGTGCCGACGCCGGACGCCATAGGGTTCCAGCCCGCCGCAACCGAGCTGGCGCGCGACGTCCAGTGGCTGGACAACATGCTGCTGATCATCATCACGGCGATCACGCTGTTCGTCGTTCTGCTGCTGGCGATCTGCATCCTGCGCTACAACAGGCGGGCCAATCCGACGCCGGCCAAGTTCACCCATAATTCGCCGGTCGAAGTGGCCTGGACAGTGATTCCCATCGTGATCCTGGTTTTCATCGGGGCGTTCTCGCTGCCGGTGCTGTTCAAGCAGCAGGAAATCCCGGAAGGCGAGATCAACATCAAGGTGACCGGCTACCAGTGGTACTGGGGCTATGAATACACCGACGATGGATTCGGTTTCGACAGTTACATGATCGGCCAGCCTGCGACGGGCGGCAATTACGTCCTGACCGACGAGGTCGAGGCGCAGCTCGTCGAGGCGGGCTATAGCCGCTCGGAGTTCCTGCTGGCCACCGACACGGCCGTGGTCGTGCCGATCAACAAGGTGGTCGTCATGACCGTGACCGGCGCCGACGTGATCCACAGCTGGACCATTCCCGCCTTTGGCGTGAAGCAGGATGCCGTCCCCGGCCGCCTGGCGCAGCTGTGGTTCAAGGCGGAAAAGGAAGGCGTTTACTTCGGCCAGTGCTCGGAGCTTTGCGGCAAGGATCACGCCTATATGCCGATCACGGTCAAGGTCGTGTCGGAAGCCGCCTATGCCGAATGGCTGGCTGGCGCGAAGGAAGAATACGCAGGTGAGCCTGTCGGCTTCGACGTGGCCTCGGCCCAGTAGAGGCCCGCGAAAAGATGGGTCGATGACCCATCCTGCGGCAACATCGCAGGATTAGGGAATGTCACCCATGATCGGGAGAGACGCATGAGCGACGCAAGCATTCAGTCCAGCGAAACCGGAACCGGCGATGCCGGTTTCGGAGATTTCTTTGCGCTGCTGAAGCCGCGTGTCATGTCGCTTGTCGTTTTCACGGCCTTTGTCGGGCTGATGGCCGCGCCGGTATCTGTGCATCCCTTCATCGGCTTTGCCGCGATCCTCTTCATTGCCATCGGCGGCGGCGCGTCGGGCGCGCTGAACATGTGGTGGGATGCCGACATTGACCGGATCATGAAGCGCACCTCAAAACGCCCGATCCCCGCAGGCCGCATCACCGAGAGCGAAGCCTTTGCGTTTGGCATCACTCTGGCCGTGATGGCCGTGGTCATGCTGGGGCTGGCCACCAATTTCGTCGCCGCGGGGCTGCTGGCCTTCACCATCTTCTTCTATGTGGTCATCTATTCCATGTGGCTCAAGCGCTGGACGCCGCAGAACATCGTTATCGGCGGTGCCGCGGGGGCCTTTCCTCCGATGATCGGCTGGGCCGTGGCGACGGGGGGCATCGCGCCCGAGTCGGTTCTGATGTTCCTTCTGATCTTCATGTGGACGCCGCCGCATTTCTGGGCGCTCGCCCTCTTTGTGAAGACCGACTATCACAAGGCCGGCGTGCCGATGCTGACCGTCACCAGCGGCACGAGGTCCACACGCCGGCATATCCTGATCTACACCATCCTGCTGATGGCCGTCGCACTGGGCGTGGCCTTCACCTCGATCGGCGGGCCGCTCTATCTGGCCGTGGCGGCTGTGCTGAACCTGATGTTCCTGAAATACGCCGTGGACATCTGGCGGCGTGACGATGCGGTGGCCGAGGCCGACGGCTATCTTTCCGAGCGCAAGTTCTTCAAGCTGTCGCTCTATTATCTCTTTGCCCATTTCACGGCGATCTGGGCGCAGGCGGCGCTTGCCTCCTACAATCTGGCGGGGTGGTGATCTGATGGGGCTGGCACGTGAACATGAACTGCACAAGCGCCGGTTGGGCCGCAATATCGGGCTTGGCCTGGTGCTGGGCGGGGTTGTGGCGCTGATCTTTGGTCTGACGATTGCCAAGACCCAGAGCGAGGGCTTTGCCCTGCCGCCCACCGAAGAGATCGGGACCGGATTTTGAGCGCGCGCATGGACCCCAAGACAAAGACTGTCGTCCAGCTGGTCAGTGTCGTGCTGGTCATGGGCGCGCTGGCCTGGGCGTCGGTGCCGTTTTACCGCTGGTTCTGCCAGGTCACGGGGTTTGGTGGCGTCACGACTACGGCCGACAGCGGTTCGGACGAGATACTCGAACAGACCATCAAGGTCCGGTTCGACGCCTCCAAGGAGCGTGACATGCCCTGGGAATTCGAGCCGGTCGAGCGCGAAATGGAAGTGCGCATCGGTGAAACGGGCCTGGCCTTTTACAGGGCAACAAACCCGACGAACCGCGCCGTGGCGGGGCAGGCAAGCTACAATGTGACGCCCTACGAGGCGGGAAATTTCTTCGTCAAGATCGCGTGCTTCTGCTTTGACGAGCAGGTCTTGCAGCCCGGCGAGAGCGTGCTGATGCCCGTGAGCTTCTATGTGGACCCCGAGATCGTGACCGACCGGGACGCGCAATACACCAAAACGATCACGCTGAGCTACACATTTTACGAAATTGATCTGCCCGAGACGCAGGCCGCTCTTGTGCGGGACGGCGAAACGGGCGAAAACGAGAAAAACGTGAACTAAAGCACGTATGTGCGAGGGACTTGAAATATGGCGCATGAAAAAAATCACGACTACCACATCCTGAACCCCTCGATCTGGCCGCTTCTGGGCGCTCTCTCGGGGTTCATCATGCTTTTCGGTGCGGTGATGTTCTTCCACGACAACGGTCCGTGGATGTTCCTGATCGGCTTTGCCGGTGTTCTTTACGTCATGTTCGGCTGGTGGACGGACGTGGTGGCCGAGAGCCATGCAGGAGATCACACGCCGGTCGTGCGCATCGGGCTGCGCTATGGCTTCATCATGTTCATCATGTCGGAAGTCATGTTCTTTGCCGCCTGGTTCTGGAGCTTCTTCAAACATGCCCTGTATCCGATGGGTCCCGACAGCCCGATCAAGGACGCGGTCTGGCCGCCGGTGGGGATCGAGACGCTGGATCCCTGGCATCTGCCGCTGATCAACACGCTGATCCTGCTGTGTTCGGGCGCGGCGGCCACCTGGGCACACCATGCGCTGGTGCATGAGAACAACCGCAAAGACCTGAAATGGGGCCTGATCATCGCGATCCTGCTGGGCATTCTGTTCACGTTCCTCCAAGCCTATGAGTACACCAAAGCGACTTTCGGCTTTGCCGGCAATATCTATGGCGCCAACTTCTTCATGGCGACGGGCTTTCACGGCGCGCATGTGATCATCGGCACGATCTTCCTTTTCGTCTGCCTGCTGCGGGTCCAGAAGGGGCATTTCACCCCGGAGAAGCATATCGGCTTCGAGGCTGCCGCCTGGTACTGGCACTTTGTGGACGTCGTATGGCTCTTCCTCTTTGCCTCGATCTATGTCTGGGGTGGATGAGGTTTCCGCCTTCGGCGAGGGAAAACAGAGCAAGTAAAAGTGCGGGGGGGGACCTCCGCATTTTCCTTTTGACGGAACGTCTGTATGCACAAGCGTATCATCATCCCCATGGTCTTTGGCCTCATCGGCACGGTCGTGCTGATCAGCCTGGGCGTCTGGCAGGTGCAGCGGCTGGCCTGGAAGCAAGGCGTCCTGGCCGAAATCGAGAGCCGTATGGGGGCCGCACCCGTGGCCATCCCCGAGACCCCGGACCCGGAACGAGACAAATACCTGTCCGTGCGGGTGCGGGGCGATGTTCTGGACCGGCACTTGCGGGTGCTGGTCAGCCCGAAGGATAAGGGCGCAGGGTATCGCATCGTTTCGGCGATGGAGACCGCGGCGGGCCTGATCATGGTCGATCGCGGGTTCGTTCGCGTCAGTGTGGACGCGCCGCCCACCGCGCCGGCATCGGTCGAGATCACCGGCAACCTGCACTGGCCGGACGAGGTGGACGGCTTTACGCCCGAGCCGGACATGGCAGCGGGCATCTGGTTTGCCCGCGATGTGCCGCGCATGGCCGCGTCTCTGGGTACGCGGCCCGTTCTGGTGATTGCGGCCGAGACGTCGGAAACCGATCCATATGCGACGCCGCTGGGGCTGGACACTGCGGACATTCCGAATGATCACCTCGGATATGCGATCATCTGGTTTTCGCTGGCCTTCATATGGGTGATCATGACCGGCACATTCCTGTGGCGCCAGATGCGCCCATCGAGAGGCACAAGGACGTGAGATATATCTCGACCCGGGGGCAGGCGCCCGATCTGAGCTTTGAAGAGGCGATGCTGACGGGGCTGGCGCGGGATGGGGGGCTGTATCTGCCCGAGACGATCCCGGTTCTGAGCCACGCGGAGATCGCCGCGTTCGAGGGGCTGCCCTATGAGGAGGTCGCCTATCGCGTGATGGTGCCATACGTGGGCGATGCGTTCAGCGAGGAGGAGTTTCGCGGGATCATCGCGCGGGCCTATGAGCCGTTTGCAGTGACGGCCAAGGCGCCGCTGAAGCAGCTGGCGCCGGGACATTTCCTGCTGGAGCTGTTTCACGGGCCGACGCTGGCGTTCAAGGATTTCGCCATGCAGCTGATCGGGCAGCTCTTCGAGGTCTCGCTCAAACGCTCGGGGAGCCGCGTCTGCATCGTGGGGGCGACAAGCGGGGACACCGGATCGGCGGCCATTGAGGCGTTTCGCGGGCTGGAGGCGGTGGATGTCTTCATCCTCTACCCGCATGGCCGTGTGTCCGAGGTGCAGCGGCGGCAGATGTCGACGCCTGTCGAGGCCAATGTGCACGCGCTGGCCGTCGACGGGCATTTTGACGATTGCCAGGCACGGGTGAAGGACATGTTCAACGACTTTCAGTTCCGCGATGCGGTGGGGCTGGCCGGTGTGAACAGCATCAACTGGGCGCGGGTCCTGGCGCAGGTCGTGTATTATTTCACCTCTGCCGTGTCCCTGGGCGCGCCGCATCGCAAAGTGAGTTTCACCGTGCCCACGGGTAATTTCGGTGACATCTTTGCAGGGTATATCGCCAAGCGGATGGGCCTGCCCATTGACCGGCTGGTGGTGGCGACGAACCAGAACGACATCCTGCACCGCTGCCTGCGCACGGGGGAATATCGCCCCGATGGCGTGATCCCGACGATCAGCCCGTCGATGGACATCCAGGTGAGCTCCAATTTCGAGCGGGCGCTGTTCATGGCCTATGATCGGGACGGGGCGGCGGTGGCGCAGCTGATGGATGAGCTGAAGGCGGGCGGGTTCAGCGTGAGCCAGGGCGCAAGAGAGGCACTGGCCGAGATCTATGACAGCGGCCGCGTGAGCGAAGACGAAACCCGCGCCGAGATCGGACGGCAGGTAAAGGCGAGCGGCGAGCTTTTGTGCCCGCACACGGCGGTGGGCACGGCGGTGGCCGAAGCCCATCTGAGCCCCGGCACGCCGATGATCACCCTGGCCACCGCGCATCCCGCCAAGTTCCCGGCGGCGGTGGAAGAGGCCAGCGGCATTCATCCCCCCTTGCCACCGCATATGGCGGACCTGTATGAGCGGTCGGAGCGGATCACTCGGGTTGCAGACGACCTGTCCGCGATCGAAAGCCTCATCAGGGAACGGACCGGGACTTGAGCGTCAGACTGACCGAATTATCAAACGGATTTCGCATCGTCACCGAATACATGCCGGGGCTGCAATCGGCGGCCATCGGGGTGTGGGTTCTGGCCGGTGCGCGGCACGAGGCATCCGAGCAGAACGGTATCGCGCATTTTCTTGAACACATGGCGTTCAAGGGCACCGAGACGCGGTCGGCATTGCAAATCGCCGAGGCCATCGAGAATGTGGGCGGCTATATCAACGCCTACACGAGCCGCGAGGTCACGGCCTATTACGCACGGGTGCTGAAGGATGACGTGGGCCTCGCGCTGGATGTGGTGGCCGATATTCTGCGCAATCCCGTCTTCGAGGCGGGCGAGATCGAGGTCGAGCGGGGCGTGATCCTGCAGGAGATCGGCCAGGCGCTGGATACCCCCGACGACGTGATTTTCGACTGGTTGCAGGAGAAGGCCTATCCGGATCATCCGCTGGGACGCACCATTCTGGGTGCCGAGGAACGGGTGCGCGGCTTTGCTCGTGGCGATTTGGAGCGTTTTGTGGGCGAGCATTACCAGCCGCAGCAGATGATCCTGTCGGCCACCGGTGCGGTGGATCATGATGCCCTGGTCCGGCAGGCAGAGGCGCTCTTTGGCGACATGGTGCGCGTCGGGGCGCGCGCGGCGGAGGCCGCCCGCTTTGCGGGCGGTGAGAGCCGCACGGTCAAGACGCTGGAGCAGGCGCATCTGGCGCTGGCTTTCGAGGGGCCGGACTATTGTGACGGGCGCATACACACCGCACAGATCTATGCCAATGCCCTGGGCGGCAGCATGTCGTCGCGGCTGTTCCAGGAGATCCGGGAAAAGCGCGGTCTTTGCTATACGATCTATGCGCAGGCCGGGGCCTATGCGGACACGGGCATGATGACGATCTATGCGGGCACTTCCGCCTCGCAGGTGGCGGGTCTGGCCGAAATCACCGTGGATGAGATGAAGCGCGCGGCCAGCGACATGCGCGCCGACGAGATCGAGCGCGCCCGCGCGCAGATGAAGGCGGGGCTTCTGATGGGGCTCGAAAGCCCCTCGAACCGGGCCGAGCGGCTGGCGCGGATGCTGCAGATATGGGGCCGCATCCCGACGCTGGAAGAAGTGGTCGAGAAGATTGACGCGGTCAGCCTTGCGGATGTGCGCGGCTTTGCCGAGGAAATTGCCGCGCGTGCACCCGCCGCATTGGCGCTTTATGGGCCTGTCGAGGCCGCGCCAAGCCTGGAGGCATTGCAGGAAAGGCGCGCAGCCTGATGCTGTTGAACCGGCGCAAGATCAGGATCGAGACCGAGCGTCTGACCCTGCGCCAGCCGATCATGCCCGACTTCCGGTTCTGGGTGGGATTGCGGCGCGAGAGCCAGGAGTTCCTGGTTCCGTGGGAACCCGCCTGGGCCCCTGATCACCTGACGCGCAAGGCCTTCACGTCACGCGTATACTGGGCGCAGCGGTCAATCGGCAACGGGTCTGCTGTGCCGCTTTTTCTGGTGCGGCGCGAGGATCAGACGCTTCTGGGGGCGATCACTCTGGACAATATCCGACGGGGGCCGGCACAGGCGGGCACACTGGGCTACTGGATCGGACAGACCCATGCGCGGCAGGGCTATATGCGCGAGGCGATCCAGGCGGTGGTGCATTACGCCTTCGACCGGCTGGACCTGAGCCGGATCGAGGCGGCCTGCCTGCCCGAGAATGCAGCGTCGCGGGGTTTGCTGGAAAAGGCCGGGTTCAAATACGAAGGCGTGGCGCAGAGCTACTTGCAGATCAACGGCCGCTGGCGGACGCATGTGCTTTACGCGGCGCTGCGCAGCGACCGGCGGGGCAAGACCGACGTCGGGTGACGCATCCGTTTTCTGCGCAGAAAACGGACCGGAAAATGCGCATTTTCCGCATCGGAACTTGCGCAAATTCCGATACAGTTCAAGGGACGTTGTCGATGCCCGAGCCGCCCCAGGGATGGCAGCGGGCGAGGCGCCTGAGCGTGAGCCAGCCGCCCCTGAGACCGCCATGCTTTTCCAGAGCCTCCAGAGCATAGGCGCTGCAGGTGGGTGTGTAGCGGCAGCCGTGGCCGACCCAGGGACTGAGCAACAGGCGGTAGGCCCTGACCGGCAGGGCGACGATATGCGCGAGCGGGGTCATGGACGGTGCAGTTTCCCCAGCGCGTGTTCCAGATCGCCCTTGAGCGCCTCGAAGGGCCGTGCGGCGGTGGCCTCGGCACGGCCGATCAGCACGTAATCCCAGCCGGGTCTGCCATGGATAGGCAACACCGCGCGGGCGGCCTCTCGCAGGCGGCGTTTGGCGCGGTTGCGGGCCACCGCATTGCCGACCTTCTTGGAGCAGGTAAAGCCCATGCGGATCCTGTCCGACCCGTCGCGGCGGTTGCGGGCCTGGACGAGCATGGAGGCCGTGCCCTGGCGCGCGGCGCGGGCGGCGGCGAGAAAGTCGGGACGTGTCCTGATGATCTCGAGTTTGACCCTTGGACAAACGGACACCGCCGGGGGCGTCTTCCCGGCATTGCTGTCGGGGGCCTCCGGCGGTGTCATGTCATTAAACCTCTAGGCGGCGTGGATTACGCGCTCAGTTCCTTGCGGCCCCGTGCGCGGCGCGCGTTCAGGATCTTGCGGCCCGCCTTGGTGGCCATGCGTGCGCGGAACCCGTGGCGGCGTTTGCGAACCAGGTTCGAGGGTTGAAAGGTGCGTTTCATCGCTCCGTCTCCGATCTGTGGGGCGTGCGCGGGAATCGCTGCATCCGGCCCGAATGTCTCGAAGCCCGGTCTATAGAGGGGGCTTTGGGCCAAGTCAAACCCTTGTCGCCCGGGTTTTCGGCCTTTTCTGCAACAATCGCTGGCCGATACCTGCCTGCGTGTTACAAATCCTGTAACAACCGCGCCAAAGCACCCGTGAACCCTTCACCCGGGATCAAGCGCGCGTGATCGCGGTATCAATCGGTGTCCGCGCCCGTCATGTAGAGGTCAACGCAAATCACACAGAGCGATGACGACCCCATGGAAGACGTTTCCCAAAAGCCCAAGCCCGGCCTCACACGCCATGTGCCGCTGGCGGCCATCATCCTGGCCGCGATCATCGGGTATTTCACTCTCGGGGACTACCTGAGTTTCGACACGCTGCGCGACAATCGCGAGGCGTTGCTGGCGTACCGGGACGACAATTACACGATGCTGGCGATGATTTTCGTCGCCGTCTACGTCGTGATCGTGGCCTTTTCGCTGCCCGGGGCCGCGGTGACCTCGGTCACAGGCGGGTTTCTGTTCGGTCTTGGACTGGGCACCACGTTCAACGTGATCGCGGCCTCGTTCGGGGCTTTTGCGATCTTCTGGGCGGCACGTGCGGGTCTGGGGAAATCGCTGGCCGCGAAGATGGACGCGGGCAAGGGGACGATCAAGAAGCTGAAGGACGAGCTGCACAAGAACGAGATCAGCGTCCTGTTCCTGCTGCGTCTCGTGCCTGCCGTGCCGTTCTTTGTCGCCAATCTGTTGCCCGCTCTGGTGGGCGTGAAGTTCCGCAACTTTGCCTTTACCACAGTGCTGGGTATCATCCCCGGCGCGCTGGTCTTTACCTGGATCGGCGTGGGGTTGGGCGAGGTCTTCGATCGCGGTGAGAGCCCGGATCTCAGCCTCTTGTGGGAGCCGCAGATCATCGGGCCGATCCTGGGTCTGAGCGCGCTGGCCGCGCTGCCGATATTCATCAAGGCCGTACGCGGCAAGAAGGAAAGCTGATCCCGTGACCAATTTGAAAACGGATATTCTGGTGATCGGTGCCGGGTCGGGCGGATTGTCGGTGGCCGCGGGTGCGGTGCAGATGGGCGCGGATGTGATCCTTCTGGAAGGACACAAGATGGGCGGGGATTGCCTGAATTACGGCTGTGTCCCCTCCAAGGCCCTGATCGCAAGCGGCAAGGCCGCCCATGCGCAGGCCCATGCCGCAAAATACGGCGTGGCCTCCGTGACGCCCAAGGTGGACTACGCTGCCGCCAAGGACCATGTGCATGACGTGATCGCGCAGATTGCGCCCACCGACAGCGTGGAGCGGTTCGAGGGGCTCGGCGTCAGGGTCATTCAGGAGTATGGCGAGTTCCTGTCACCCACCGAGGTGAAGGCCGGGGAGCACATCATCACCGCGCGGCGCATTGTCATCTCGACCGGGTCGTCGCCCTTCGTACCGCCCGTTCCGGGGCTGGACAGCGTGCCCTATGAGACCAACGAGACGCTCTTTGATCTGCGCGAGAAGCCCGGGCATCTGCTGATCGTGGGCGGCGGCCCGATCGGCATGGAAATGGCGCAGGCGCATGTGCGGCTGGGCAGCAAGGTGACGGTGATCGAAGGCATGAAGGCGCTGGGCAAGGATGATCCCGAGATGGCCGCCATCGTTTTGGACCGGATGCGCGAGGACGGCATCGAGATCGCCGAGGATGCCATGGCCAGCGAGGTGCGCGGCAAGGCCGGTGCCATCGAGATCGAGGCCAAGGATGGCCGTGTCTTCAAGGGCACGCATCTGCTGATGGCCGTGGGGCGCAAGCCCAATACCGACCGGCTGAACCTCGAGGCGGCGGGGATCGAGACGACCCGCGCGGGCATCAAGGTGGATGCCGCCATGAAGACCACCAACCGCAAGGTCTATGCCATTGGCGACGTGGCCGGCGGGCTGCAATTCACCCATATGGCGGGGTATCACGCGGGGATCATCATCCGCTCGGCTCTCTTTGGATTGCCCGCCAGGGCCAGGACGGATCACATTCCCTGGGCCACCTACACGGACCCGGAGCTGGCGCAGGTGGGTCTGACGGAGGCACAGGCGCGCGAGGTGCATGGGGATGCGCTGGAGGTGGTGCGGTTCGAGTATCTTCACAATGACAGGGCGATTGCCGAGCGCAAGACGACCGGCCTGATCAAGGTGATGGTCATGAAGGGCAAACCGGTGGGGGCATCCATCGCAGGCCATCAGGCGGGCGAGTTGATCAATCTCTGGGCCCTCGTCCTCGCCAACGGGCTGAAGATGAAGCATGTGGCGGCCATGGTGGCGCCCTATCCCACCATCGGCGAGATCAACAAACGTGCGGCCGGGGCCTATTTCTCGCCCAGGCTGTTCGATAATCCTACGGTCAAGAAAGCAGTTGGTTTCGTGCAGCGCTGGCTGCCGTGACCGATAAAGGGGGACGCGCGTGCTGAATTCTCTTTCCGGACGGTTCCTGATCCTGACGGCCATCTTCGTGATGCTGGCCGAGGTCCTGATCTTTGTGCCCTCGGTGGCGCGCTATCGCGAGGACTTCCTTCTGTCACGGCTGGAGCGGGCGCAGATCGCCTCGCTGGCCCTTCTGGCCAATGACATGATCAGCGAGGATCTGGAGGAGGAGCTTCTGGAGAATGCGGGCGTATTCAATATTGTGCTGAGGCGTGACGAGGCGCGGCAGCTGATGCTGGACAGCCCCATGCCCGCGCCGATCACCCAGACGTTTGACATGCGCGATGCGCCCGCGACCGCGTTGATGCGGGATGCGATTGCCCGGATGCTGGACCCGGAGGCCGAGGTGATCCGGGTGATAGGCGAGCCGCTGCGGATGGGCGGGCTGCTGATCGAGGTCACGATGGAGACGAACGAGCTGCGCGCAGCGATGCTCGACTACGGGTTTCGCATCCTGATCCTGTCGCTGGTCATAACCATCTTCACCGCCGGGCTGCTATTCATCGCGGTGCGCGTCGTGCTGGTCCGGCCGATCAGCCGCGTGGTGGGCAGCATGAAGACCTATGCCCAGGCTCCGGAGGATGCACGCGGTTTCATCATGCCGCGATCCGGGATCAGTGAACTGCGAGAGGCCGAAGAGACGCTGCAACTGATGCAGACGCAGCTGACGCATTCGCTGAAGCAGAAGGAGCGGCTGGCGCAGCTGGGCGGGGCCGTGGCGAAGGTGAGCCATGATCTGCGCAACATCCTGACCTCGGCGCAGCTTTTCACCGACCGGATCGAGATGAGCGAAGACCCGATCGTGCGGCGGATGGCGCCGAAGCTGGTCAACTCGATCACCCGCGCGGTGCACCTCTGCGAGAGCACGCTGGCCTATGGCAAGGCCGAAGAGCCGTCGCCGACGTTGGGTATGTTTGAACTCCAGGACATTCTCGAGGACGTGCTGGCCAGCGAGCGTCTGGCGGTGGGCGACAGCGACCAGGTGAGTTTCTCCGAGGACGTGCCCGCAGGCATGACGGTGCGCGCCGATGCCGAGCAGCTTTACCGCGTGATCGCCAACCTCGTGCGCAATGCCCGTCAGGCGATCCTGTCCAGCGGTGTGCCGGGCGAGATCAACGTGACCGGGAGCGAGACCGAGACCGATTGGCTGATCGAGGTGCGTGACACCGGACCCGGCCTGCCCCCCAAGGCGCAGGAGCATATCTTTACGCCCTTTCAGGGCGGCGTGCGCAAGGGCGGCACCGGGCTGGGCCTGTCGATTTCCGCCGATCTCGTTCGCGGGCATGGTGGCACGCTGACCCTGGTCGAGACCGGAGAGGGCGGCACGCGGTTTGTGATCGCCCTGCCCAAGGGGGGCCTGCTATACTGATGTGCGAAGATTGGCTCTGGCCCGGCGATCCCCTCTTGCAAAGCCGGGCGCGGGGGGATAGATGCCTCTCCTGACGGACCGATAGCTCAGCTGGATAGAGTACTTGACTACGAATCAAGGGGTCGGGGGTTCGAATCCTCCTCGGTCCGCCACCTGCCCTATTTAAGTGATTGTTTGTAAATAAAAAAGACATGCATAGAGGTTTTACACCCCCTTCTGTGCCCCCAACCTCGCGTGGGTTTGATTCGCTTAAAGAATCGGAGCTTTGGCATACGGGCGCATCGTAAGGTCGGTTGCTGGACTTGCGTATCACTTCGCTGAAGAAAACGACTACTTGATGTAGCACCATCTTTGCTGCGCTTTCCGCGTCTAATAGGTAAGCATCCGGCGTGGGC
>FYBJ01001478.1_pt1 | contig 57751 bp, 48 predicted proteins | sample 1134611 | NCBI WGS metagenome assembly FYBJ01 (sample SAMEA104116008, study PRJEB20421) | marine metagenome | isolation source: marine
CCCATGCCGCAGCCCGCATAGACGCCGATCCGGCCGGGGAAGTGTTGCGGCACGTGGCCCGCCTGCTCCATCGCCTCCCAGCTGACTTCGAGGAACTTGCGGTGCTGCGGGTCGAGAATGGCCGCCTCCTTGGGACCGAAGCCAAAGAACTCGGGATCGAAATGGTCATAGCCCTCCAGCAGAGCCGCAACCTTGACATAATTGTCCTGGGCGAGCTTCGCCGGGTCCTCTCCGGCGGCTTTCAGTGCCTCGTCATCCTGCGGGGTGATGCTTTCCACACCGTCCGCGAGGTTGCGCCAGAACCCGTCGACGTTCTGGGCGCCCGGCACTTTCAGGGCCATCCCGACCACGGCTATTTCACTGCCCCGGCCGGGCAAATTGGCACGATCACTCATGTAAAAACTGTCTCCAGAACGCGACATCGGTGCGAGAAGGGCATCCTTCTTCTACCCCATGCAGCCGAACGCTCGAAACAACCGGCGTGGCCATACATGAGAAACCGGTCTCAAGCTTTTGATTTTGATCGAGTAATTTTTTGCCACAGTTTCGCCACAATCACACGCTCAGGCGACAAACCACAATCGGGAAACAAATTGGTCACCTCCGGAGAACAATAGCAAGTTTCGCCCCGCCCGGCGAATCATTGGCGATGCTGACGCGGGGTCAGGATGTCCGCCCCCCTGACGGCAGAAGCTCACAGAACCGTGCGGCCCTGCCGGTCGGGGGCGTCGGCCAGAACCGTGCGCCCGGCCTTGTCCCGTGCGCCGCCATCCGGCGCGGCCTGCCGCGCTCGCAAGGCCTCGGCATGGCCCCAGACGGCCCCCGCCACCAGCCAGGTGTAGGGCGTGAGGATCGCGTTCAACAGCATGTCCACAAGCGTGATCGCCAGGATCAGCGCCATCGCCCCGGCATAGATGCCGCCCGCCTCCCTTGCGCCCCGCCGGGCGCGCCACAGCATGAAGAGCGGCACCGCCAGCAGGCCCATCTGGCTCAGGTACCCGACCCATCCGAACGTGCCAAAGACGATGATCCACTCGCCATCCGGGATCGAGATGATCTCGCCCGTCTGCATGTCGCGCACCAGGTTGCGACCCCAGCCGCCCCAGCCGAACAGCCATTTCTCATGCGCCCGCTCCAGCAGTATCTCTTCATTGTCGAACCGGTAGCCCAGCGATTGCGCGCGCTCCGGGTTGATCGCCTCGGCCTTGGCCATGATCCACTCCAGCGGCACCCAGCCATTGTCGCGCAGGATCGGATACAGCACCGCAATCCCCGCCATGACAATGGCCACACGCAGCAGCAGCCGTTCACCCGTCAGCAGGATGACCGGCACCAGCAGCAGCGCATAGGCAAGGGAGGCCAGGCTCTTGCTCAGCACCAGAACGAAGAAGAGATACAGGGCCGCGGCAAAGTACCTGGCCTTCTCGGGCCCCTCCGCCGCGCGTCCCAGTGCCACCGCCGACACCACGGCGGTCATCATGAAGAACGCCAGCCACAGCGCATGGGGAAGAAAGACGATCGGCCGGAACCCGCCATCGCGCATCATCTGCTGGAAATCATGCTGAAAGAACCCGTAGACCCACACGTTGATCTGCGGGCTCAGGCGTATTTCGATCAGCGACGGCACCGTGTAGACCAGCCCGCCGAGCATCAGCGCCAGCAGCAAGTCGCGCAGCCCTTGCTGGCTGGACAGGAAATTTCGCGCCAGGAAAAACGGCATCAGAACAATGATTTGCCCCGACACGACCGAGAAAAGATCGATCCAGCCCAGCCCGGGAATGCTGGCGGTGACAAAGCTGATCGGCTCGGTCGTGCCCAGGATGGTGAATTGCATCGGATCGCCATTGCTCAGCACCGTCGGCACCACGCCCAGCACGAACCCGACAAGCAGGATGCGCATGGTCCAGGTGCCCGGCCAGAACGACATCGGCCTTTTCAGATAGAACAGCACCAGCACAAAGGCGGAGATATTGGGAATCGAAACCTTGTTCATGTCCGGCACCAGCGGCAGGTCGAACTCGGCCACCGGCGGCAACAGAAGATAGCCCGCCAAAACCGACCAGATGATCGCTCGCTCCATCGGCAAACGCCGGAACAGAACCAGGCAGACCACCGGCCAGAGGATCAGCATGAGATATGCCAGAGCATTGGGCATGAAAGGCGCCTGCGTGTTCATGCGCCGCATTGGGCGCGGGTCTCGGTCTGCTTTGGCCGGGACACTATCACGCCCGGGCAGAAAAGTCGCGCCCTGGCCGGGACCGCAGCGGAAACGGTGTTTTTTCTTTGCCCATATGCATCACCGCGCTATTGCGCTCCCGAGGGGTCAGAGGGAAGGCGCGCGTGAAGCTTCGCATCAAGAGCCACGAGGTCGACATCAACATCGCCGACAGGGATACGCTCTGGGCGGCGATCCGCGCGCGGCTGGGGAATGGCGACGGGTTTCGCCTGGCCACGCTCAATCTCGATCACGTCGTCAAGATCCGCGACGACGCCGGGTTTGCCCGGGCCTATGCCGCGCAGGATTTCATCGTCGCCGATGGCCGCCCCATCGTCTGGCTCTCGCGCCTGGCGGGGCGTCCCGTCACGCTGATGCCCGGCTCGGACCTCGTGGTGCCGCTGTGTCAGCTGGCGGCCGACGAAGGCTGGCCCATCGCGATGATCGGCAGCACGGACGAGGCGCTCCAGGGGGCCGCCCGGATGCTGCGCCGCACGGTGCCGAAACTTCAGATCGCGCACAGCTTTGCCCCGCCCATGGGGTTTGACGTCTCGGGGGATGCAGGGCGCGCCGCGCTCAAATCGCTTGCCGCGTCGCCCGCCCGGCTCTGTTTTCTTGCCCTCGGCGCGCCCAAGCAGGAGGTGCTGGCCATGCGCGGGCGCGAACTGGCCCCGCAGGTGGGGTTCGCCTCGATCGGCGCGGGGCTGGATTTCCTCTCGGGCCACCAGATCCGCGCGCCCCGGATCATGCGCGCCCTGGCGCTGGAATGGCTCTGGCGCGCGCTCTCCAGCCCGCGCCGCCTGATCCCGCGCTTCGTGAAATGTTTCGCGATCCTGCCAGGGCTGGCCCTGGACACCCTGCGCCATCGCGGCCGCTGACCGCAGGTTCACTTGTACTCGATCAGCCGCGCCCCGCGCCCCGTGATCCGGCCCATCCAGTAGCCCAGAACCCCCTGCGCCTCGGCGAATTTTCCCAACACGTTGAAAACCGCCCATTCCAGCGAACCTTGCCGCCACCACAGCCGGACCACCTGCGCCGGGTAGATCAGCCACAACAGCGCCGCCCATCCCGAGATCAGCAGCGCCAGCAGCATCGCCAGCGGCAACACGAAGCCCCAGATCAGCGCCCGCCACGTCTCGGCCACCCAGTGGCGTTCGGGTCCCGCCCGGTGCCCCGAGGCCGCCTCGGCATAGGCATGTCCGGCCCGCCGCGTGCGCCGCCACCACTGGCCAAATGTCGTCATCGCCGCGTCATGCCCGGTCATCTCGGCGTCCAGCCGCCAGATGCGCCAGCCCGCCCGGCGCAGGCGCAGACAAAGCTCGGGTTCCTCGCCCGCGATCAGGGCGGCGTCAAACCCGCCGACCTCGTCAAAGGCCGCCCGGCGCACCAGCGCATCCCCGCCGCAGGCCGTTGCCTCGCCTGTGGGCGTATCCCATTCGATGTCGCACAGGCGGTTGTAGACGCTCGTTTCGGGGTGCAGTTCGCGCCGCCGGCCACAGACCAGCGCGAGGTCGGCATCCTCCTGCAATGCCGCCAGCCCGGTGGCGACCCAGTCCCGCGCCACCACGCAATCGCCATCCACGAACTGCACGCAACCCGCGCCCGGCCCCAAAGCCGCCACACCCGCATTGCGGGCCCGTGCCGCCGTAAAGGGCTGTGCGATGTCCAGCACCACCACCTCGACCCCCAACGCCGTGGCCAGCGCCACGCTGCCATCCTCCGAGCCGCTGTCCACATAGACCACGCGCGCCACCTGCGGGATCAGCGAGGTCAGGCAAGCCTCAAGCCGCGCGCCCTCGTTGCGTCCGATCACCACCGCGTCTACGCGCATCACCCGGCCTCCCATAGCGGGCGCATCTGCTCCACGAACCGCCCCGACCGCGCATAGTCCTGCATCCGCGCGAACGCCGCCCCCGCGATCCGCTCCCGCGCCGAGCTGTCGGCCAGAAGCCATTGAACCTTGTCGGCAAAATCGCTCAGGTCCCAGTTCACGGGCACATAGGTCTCCTCCGCCACGAAAAGGTCCGGATCGGTCTCGACATGGCTCATGTCCTGCTTGATCAGGACCGCGCCAGACATCGCCGCCTCGTAATCGCGCCAGCACACCTCGCCATAGCCGAACGGGCTGAAACACAGCTTGGACCGGCGCAGTTCACGCAGAAAGAGATCGTGCCGGATGCCGGTCCCGGTCACCGTCCCGACACCATCCAGGGACGCCACGGCCTCGGCGCATTGCCCGCGCATCGCCGCGTACCAGGGCGTGCCGCCCACCGCGATCCGGGCGTGCAGGTCGATGGGCCTCGCACCGCGCGGCCGCGCGCCGGACGCAAAGACCGGCAGCATGAAAGGCGCTGTCACGAAGGACGGCCCCAGATGCAGCCTGGACCAAAATGCCTCGGGCACCTCGAAATGCCGTGTCTCATGGCCGATCCCGAAGGCGCGCCCGTAATGCTCCATCAGGGTCGTGTCGCCGGATGTCGACGCGCCGTAGCGCGCCCGATCCTTCAGCAGATGCTTGCTCAGGTAGACATCCACCAGCGGCGTCGCCATCGCGGCCAGACGCAGGTCCGTCGGTGCGAACCAGTCGAGATAGGTCAGACGCGCGCCGGGATTGCGCGCCCTGATCAGCGCCACCAGCGCATCGAACGCCGCCTCTGTGATGTCGAATTGCGACTGAAAGGCCACCGCCGTCGCCCCCTCCGGGGCGATCCCGTCGGCATAGGTTTCGACCGGGGCCTCGCGGACATCGACGCCTTCCTGACGCAGCGCATCTGCATAATAGTGAAACGGGAATACCTGGCTCTGCGGAATGCGGTGGTCCACGCCCAGGATCAAAAGCCGGTGAGGCATGGACATGTCGAAGGGCCGCAGGAATGCGCCGCGCCTGCGCCGTTCATGCCGTCCGGCCTGCCATTTCGTCCGCAGCCGCCCGATCATGCCCGCGCCTCCAGCCGGTCGGTCAACAGATCGGTCGGCGCGCGCGCCTCAAGCCGCGCCGCCAGCGCCAGAATGGCCCGCGCGCGGTCCGCATCCAGCCCGTCCACACACAGCCCATGCAGGTCATAGACATCGCCGGGCTGCCGTTTGAGCCGCGCGCGCGGCCGCACCCAGCGCCGCACCGCATCCAGCCGGGCATCGGGGGCCAGAACGCCCGCGATGGCCCAGGCATCGGCCAGGCTGCGCAGCTTGTGGCCCGGCGATCCGCGCCGGCGCGGCGGCTCGGCAAACCCTTCCTGAAAGGGAATGTCGGCCACTTGCGGATAGGCGATGCGCAGCACATCGTTATGCAGTTGCTGATCCACCGTGACACTGTAGGGCAAGGACATGCAGAAATCCGCAAAGGCCAGATCGAGATAGGGCGTAAAGACGATCTTTGCCGGAGATAGAATGGCTTGCGGGACAAAGTTGATCTCACGCCGCGTGCGGTGATACATCCAGAACAGCTGGTAGGGATCGGGCGCATCCGCATAGTATGCCACGGCCCGGCCCACGTAGTCGAGCACCTCCCCGTCCCATCCCGGCGAATGAATGGGCCCCGCGCCCTGCGCCCAGAGAGCTTGAGAAATGACGCCCCCGTGCCCCTCCATCATACCCAGCGCGATGCCCCGGTAGTCACCACGCCCGGCCATGCGGAAAAAGTCATCCGCCCAGTCATCGGGGTTGGTCAGGATGTCGCCCGCGATCCCGTCAAACCCGATCGCGTCCCGGTGCGCAAAGTAGTCGTGCAGCGGCATCATCTGTGCGTGCTCATCCGCGCACAGCCCCGTCAGCGCCAGGACCCGCAGCATGTCCGCCAGCCGGGGCCGCGCATGGCCCAGGACGTCGTGGCGCACGCCGACCCGGGCACAGACCGCCCGCGCCGCCTGTGCCTCGCGGTTCATCTGGGCACCGTTGTGGTGGAAGGTCACGCAGGCTTGCGGACGATGCCCCTGCGCCATCATTTCCAGAAGGATGTGACGCGAATCCCGCCCGCCGCTCAGCGGCAGGATTACGCGACCGTCCACATGCGTCATGATCCGCGCCATGGCCTCGCTGAAATGCGCCCGCATCCCCTCAACCGCCTGATCACGCGTTATTTTCTGTGCCCTGGGGATCTCGGTATGGCCGGTGATCCCGAATTTTCCGTCGTGCCATTCCAGCCGCCCGGCAGGAGGCAATGTCCGCACATGTCTGAGCGGCGTGTCATCATTGATGAAAATCCCCAGCCGGTGGAACACCGCCAGCGCGCGCGCATCCGGCGTGGCATCGCACCCCTGCGCCACCAGCTCCAACAGCGACGGCGACACCGCGACCACACCGTCCTTCGCATAGACAAAGAGGTTGTAGAACCCGTAGCGGTCGACCTCGGCCCTCAGACGTGTCCCGTCCCAGGTCCACGCCCCACGCATCAACCCGATCTTGGGACCTTCAGGCTGCGCCACCGAGGCCCATTCGGCCACGCCCTCCACACGCACGGACGGGCCATCCTGCGTCAGCCGGATGAAAGGGGCTCTGGGCTCACTCATGGCACACTCGGGTCGGTCTTGCGGGCATTGGGGCCTCTCTTGCCTGAAATTCAAGGCGAAATCATGGCGTTACGCCCGTGCAATCCGACGTTTTCGGCTTATCGCGCGATCACCAGATCCGCCTGCAACCCACCCAGCCGCGCGCTTTGCTCAAGCCGCAGCGTCCCGCCATGGGCGCGCGCGATGTCCATCGCGATGGCCAGGCCCAGCCCCACGCCGCTTCCCTTGTTCTGGTTGCGCGCAGGCTCCAGCCGCGAAAACGGCCGCAGCGCTTCCTCGCGCCGGTCCGCCGGAATGCCCGGACCGTCATCCTCGACCCGGATGCGCAGGCTGCGCTCGGTCATCTGCAGCGAAAGCTCGGCCCGGCTGCCATAACGCACCGCGTTGTTGACAAGGTTGTCGATCGCGCGGCGCACCGAAACGGGCCGCATCTTGACCAGGCCCGCGCCTTCGACCTCGCGCAGTCTCACCGGCATTCCGGCGCGCTCGCAATCCTCGACGATGCGGCGGATCAGCGCCACGGGATCAACCCGCTCGGTCTCGCCCTCGCGCGCGCCCTGGGCGAAATCCAGGAACTCGTTCACCAGCCGCTCCATGTCCTGCACATCCCGCAAGAGCGGCGCGGCATCCTCTTCGTCCAGAAGGCTCAGCCCCAGTCGAAGCCGCGTCAGCGGCGTGCGCAGGTCGTGGCTGACCCCGGACAGCATCAGCGTGCGCTGCTCGATCTGCCGCTCGATGCGCGCGCGCATGTCCAGAAACGCATTGCCCGCCGCGCGCACCTCAAGCGCACCGCGCGGGCGGTACTCCTCCATCCGGCCGCGTCCGAACGCCTCGGCGGCGCGCGCCAGCCGCGTGATGGGCCGCAGCTGATTACGCAGATACACATAGGCCACCAGTGTCATGATCGCGCCAAAAACCACCATGTTCACAAGCAGTTGATGCGGATTGGATGCCGAGACCCGTCGCCGGTCGAAACGTAGCCTGACCGGCCCCTCCTCGCTCTCGACATAAAGCCGCACAACGTTGTCGCCCGGCAGTTCCACCGCCAGCAGCCCCGGCAGCAAATCGTCAAACTGACGGATCACCAGAAGGCCCGTGACATCGAACCACCGCCGCAGGTTCCCGGCGGGCACCTCGTCGGCGGCCACTGGCGTCACCTGAATCCCGAGATACTGCGTCACCTCGCTGCGATCCGTGGCACCCAGAACCAGCCGCACCTCGCGCGCGGCGGCGGTGGTCATCTGGTCGGTCACGCCCTCAAACAGCCGCTGCACCGAGACCACCGAAACCACCAGCGTCACCGTGATCACCGGCAGCAGCAGGATCAGCGTCGCCCGCCCCGACAGGCTGCGCGGCATATATCGTTTGAGCCAGCGAAAGGACATGCGCTAGATGTAGCCCCAGCGCGCCACCAGCGAAAGTACCTATCCGATGGACCCCAGCTTTGATCCGGCACCGGGCGTGCCCCAGACCCTAGCCCCCGGCCTGCGCCGCATCCTCGCGCCGAACCCGTCTCCGATGACATATCGGGGCACCAACACGTACCTGCTGGGCGAAACCGACCTGGCCGTGATCGACCCCGGCCCCGACCTGCCCGCCCATCTCGATGCCATTCTGGCCGCTGTCGATCCGGGACAGCGTATCACGCATATTCTCGTGACCCATGCGCATCTCGATCACTCCCCGCTTGCCCGGCCGCTGGCACGGGCCACCGGCGCCCCGGTCCTGGCTTACGGTGACGCGACCGCCGGGCGCAGCGCTGCGATGCAGGCGCTGGCGCGGTCGGGTGCGTCGCAAGGCGGCGAGGGCGTGGATCGCGGCTTCATACCCGATCGGACCCTGGCGGACGGCCAGCGGATCGCCGGCTCCGGCTGGCAGCTCACCGCGCTCTGGACGCCGGGGCATTTCGGCAATCACCTGTGCTTTGCCTGGGGCGATCAGGTGTTTTCGGGCGATCTGGTGATGGGCTGGGCCAGTTCGCTCGTGTCTCCGCCCGACGGAGACCTGACCGATTTCATGGCCTCCTGCCGCCGCCTGCGCGGGATCGGGCCTGCGGTCCTGCATCCGGGTCACGGCGCACCGGTGGCCCGGGCGCCCGAGCGCATCGACTGGCTGATCGCCCACCGCAAGGGCCGCGAAGCCGCCATCCTCGACGCGCTTCGGACGGGACCGCAGGACGCCCAGGCCATCATGCAGCGCGTCTACACCGACACAGCGGCCGCGCTCCGGCCAGCCGCAACCCGCAACGTTCTTGCACATCTCATTGATCTCAAAGCGCAAAATCGCGTCACCCAAGAGGGCGCGCTCAGCGCACACACCCGTTTCCACCTGATCCCCTGACAGGGGTCCGCACGGCCAAAAATTTGTCACAACCCCACTGGACGCCGCAATTCGGGGTTGCTATATCCGCCCTCGTGTTCCGGCGTAGCTCAGCGGTAGAGCAGTTGACTGTTAATCAATTGGTCGTAGGTTCGATCCCTACCGCCGGAGCCAACTTTCCCAAGTAAATCAGAGATTTACGAGACACCTCGGCGAGGTGGATCAGGGGATGGCTGGCTTGGCGGGCAAATGGCAGGCAGGTCTCTACGCAGAAGCGGGCGTTGAAGCTTTTGCAGAAACCGTTCTCTCAGGGCGATCCGGGCTCGATATAGGCAGTCTTGGCACCGATCGCTGCAATCCAGTCTCGCACGGCCCGAGCTATGATCTCCGGGCCATAGTCCGACCGGGATGTAGCCCCTGGGACGCCGCACAGAAATAACAGGTCAATCAGCGCGGCCAATGGCGGCTTTAAATGGTCCGATAGGGACGCCTTCCAGCCTGACACAATCGCCTGATCCCCCCTTCCCTGTCTATCAAGACGAATGCCGGGTTGCGGGGCCGGGCGGAATTGCATAAATAGCGGCAGACAGGGTCAAACCGGCATAGGCGCTCCATGGAAAACGTCGTTCTCACCATCCACCTGCTTGTCACGCTCGTGCTGATCGGCGTCGTGCTGATGCAGCGCTCCGAAGGCGGCGGGCTGGGCATGGGCGGCGGCGGTGGCGCAATCCAGGGCCGCTCGGCGGCCACGGCACTGACCAGGCTGACATGGATCCTGGGGATCGCGCTTTTTGTCACCTCCAGCGCGCTCACCATCATCGCGGCCCAGAATTCCGCCGGCAGCTCCGTTCTCGACCGGATCGTCGATGCGCCCGTGCGCGAGGCCCCTGCCGAAGAGGGTGCCCTGGGCGGCCTCGACAGCCTGCTGCCGCCCGCCGAAGGCGACGATGCGCCGCTGGTGCCCACTGCCGAGTGATCCGGCAAAGTTATCCACAACTTGTTGAGGCGCGCATAAATTCCGCAACATCATCTTGCGGTCGCCTTGCGCGCGCGCCCCGAATCCCATTATGCTTAAATCCCGTGGTACTGCGGTCTCTTCGGGCTTCGGCGGACCATCTGAGGCAAAATCACGGGGGAGATGCCAGCCCATGGCACGTTTCATTTTCATTACAGGCGGTGTTGTTTCGTCCCTCGGCAAGGGGCTGGCCTCGGCCGCACTCGGCGCGCTGCTCCAGGCCCGCGGCTTTTCGGTGCGCCTGCGCAAGCTCGACCCCTATCTCAACGTCGATCCCGGCACCATGTCGCCCTTCGAGCATGGCGAGGTCTTCGTCACCGATGACGGTGCCGAAACCGATCTCGATCTCGGCCATTACGAACGTTTCACGGGCGTGCCTGCCCGCATGACGGACTCGGTCAGCTCGGGCCGCATCTACTCGGACGTGCTGGAAAAGGAACGCCGGGGCGACTACCTGGGCAAGACGATCCAGGTCGTCCCGCATGTCACCAACCAGATCAAGGACTTCATCCGGATCGGCGAGGACGAGGTCGATTTCATGCTCTGCGAGATCGGCGGCACCGTGGGCGATATCGAGGGTCTGCCCTTCTTCGAGGCGATCCGGCAGTTCTCCCACGACAAGCCGCGCGGCCAGTGCATCTTCATGCATCTCACGCTGCTGCCCTATCTGGCCGCCAGCGGAGAGCTCAAGACCAAGCCGACCCAGCACTCGGTCAAGGAATTGCAAAGCATCGGCATCGCACCCGACATTCTCGTCTGCCGCTCCGAACACCCGATCCCCGAAAAGGAACGCGAGAAGATCGCGCTCTTCTGCAACGTCCGCAAAGAGGCCGTGGTCGCCGCCTATGACCTGAACTCGATCTACGAGGCACCGCTGGCCTATCACCACGAAGGGCTGGATCAGGCCGTACTGGACGCGTTCCAGATTTCGCCCGCGCCCAAGCCCGACATGACCAAATGGCAGGACGTGCAGGACCGCATCCACAAGACCGACGGCGAGGTCAACGTCGCGATCGTCGGCAAATACACCCAGCTCGAGGACGCCTACAAATCCATCAAGGAGGCGCTCACTCATGGCGGCATGGCCAACCGGGTCAAGGTCAATGTCGAATGGGTCGATGCCGAGGTGTTCGACCGTGAGGACGCCGCCCCGCATCTCGAAGGATTCCACGCGATCCTCGTGCCCGGCGGCTTTGGCGAGCGCGGCACCGAAGGCAAGATCAAGGCCGCCGAATTCGCCCGCACCCGCAAGATCCCCTATCTGGGCATCTGCCTGGGAATGCAGATGGCGGTGATCGAGGCCGCCCGCAACGTGGCGGGCCTCACGGATGCGGGCTCCGAGGAATTCGACCACGAGGCCGGCAAGAAACGCTTCACCCCCGTGGTCTACCACCTCAAGGAATGGGTCCAGGGCAACCACAAGGTCCAGCGCAAGGTCTCCGACGACAAGGGCGGCACGATGCGCCTCGGCGCCTATGACGCGACGCTCAAGGAAGGCACCAGGGTCGCCGGTGTCTATGGTTGTCTCGCCATTGATGAGCGCCACCGCCACCGCTACGAGGTGGACATCAAATACCGGGACAAGCTGGAGAAATGCGGGCTCGTCTTTTCCGGCATGTCCCCCGATGGCCGCCTGCCCGAGATCGTGGAATGGTCCGACCACCCCTGGTTCATCGGCGTCCAGTTCCACCCCGAGCTCAAGTCCAAGCCCTTCGCCCCGCATCCGCTCTTCGCGGATTTCGTGCGCGCCGCCGTGGCAACATCGCGGCTGGTCTAGGATCAATGGGTCCTGACCCTGGGCGCAGCCCGCCCTTCTTCTGGCTGAAAATATCCCGGGGGGGGCCGTGAAACCGCATCGCGTTTTCACGGTCGGGGGCAGAGCCCCCGATCACACAAGACCTGGGTGGCGCAAGCCACTCCTTGGGGTCACGCCCGGGCTCAGCCCCGCGCCGCGCGGATCAGTTGCAGAATATCCTGCGCGGCTTCGGGAATGTTCGTTCCGGGACCAAAGATGGCCTTCACCCCGGCCTTCTTCAGGAACTCGTAATCCTGCTGCGGGATCACCCCGCCGCAAATCACGATGATGTCACCCGCATCGTTGGCCTTCAGCGCCTCGATCAGCTTGGGCGCCAGCGTCTTGTGCCCCGCCGCCTGGGACGAGATGCCCACAACGTGCACGTCATTGTCGATGGCGTCCTGTGCTGCCTCCTCCGGGGTCTGGAAAAGCGGCCCCACATCCACGTCAAAGCCGATATCGGCAAAGGCCGTGGCGATCACCTTGGCCCCCCGGTCATGGCCGTCCTGACCCATCTTGACGACCAGCATCCGCGGGCGCCGCCCTTCTTCCTCGGCGAAATCCTCGACCGATTTCTGAATGGCGGCAAAGCCCTCATCGCCCTCATATGCCGCGCCATAAACCCCCGCCAATGTCTTCACTTCGGCCCGGTGCCGTCCAAACTCGTCTTCCATCGCCATCGAAATCTCTCCCACGCTTGCCCGCGCCCGTGCGGCCTCGACCGCCGCCTCCAGCAAATTGCCGCCTTCCTTCGCGCGGCGCGTCACCTCGGCCAGCGCCGCGGCACAGGCGTCGGCATCGCGCTCGGCCCGTATACGCTCAAGCCGCGCGATCTGCGCCTCGCGCACCGCCACGTTGTCGACATCCAGAATGTCGATCGGGTCTTCGCGGTCCTTGCGGTACTTGTTGACCCCGACGATCACCTCGTCGCCCCGATCGATCTTCGCCTGCCGGGTCGCGGCCGATTCCTCGATGCGCAGCTTGGGCATCCCGCTCGCCACCGCCTTGGTCATGCCACCCATCTCATCGACCTCCTCGATGATCTTCCAGGCGGCCTCGGCCAGTTCGGCGGTCAGGCTCTCCACATAATAGGAGCCCGCCAGCGGATCGACCACATTGGTCACACCCGTCTCCTCCTGCAACACCAGCTGCGTGTTGCGTGCGATCCGGGCGCTGAAATCCGTGGGCAGCGCAATCGCCTCATCCAGCGCATTGGTGTGCAGCGACTGCGTGCCGCCCAGCACCGCGCTCATCGCCTCATAGGCGGTGCGGATCACGTTGTTGTAGGGGTCCTGCTCCTGCAGGCTCACGCCGGACGTCTGGCAATGGGTCCGCAGCATTTTCGAGCGCTCGCTCTTGGCGCCGAAGCCGGTCATGATCCGGTGCCACAGCATCCGCGCCGCCCGCAGCTTGGCGGCCTCCATGAAGAAATTCATGCCGATGGCGAAAAAGAAGCTCAGCCGTCCGGCAAACTTGTCCACATCCATCCCGGCCTCGATGGCCGCGCGCACATATTCCTTGCCGTCCGCGAGGGTGAAGGCCAGCTCCTGCACCAGGTTCGCCCCGGCCTCCTGCATGTGATAGCCCGAGATCGAGATCGAGTTGAATTTCGGCATGTGCTCGGACGTATAGCCGATGATGTCGCTCACGATCCTCATGCTTGGCTCGGGCGGATAGATATAGGTGTTGCGGACCATGAACTCCTTGAGGATGTCGTTCTGGATGGTCCCGGCGAGCAGACTCTTGTCATGGCCCTGCTCCTCGCCGGCGACGATGAAAGAGGCCAGGATCGGGATCACCGCGCCGTTCATGGTCATCGACACGCTGACCGTGTCCAGCGGGATGCCGTCAAAGAGGATTTTCATGTCCTCGACACTGTCGATTGCCACCCCGGCCTTGCCCACATCGCCCACCACGCGCGGGTGATCGCTGTCATAGCCGCGATGCGTTGCCAGATCGAAGGCGACCGAGACACCCTGCTGCCCGGCGGCCAGGTTGCGGCGGTAAAAGGCGTTCGATTCCTCGGCGGTGGAAAAGCCCGCATATTGCCGGATCGTCCAGGGGCGACCGGCATACATCGTGGCCTTCACGCCGCGCGTGAACGGCGCCTGCCCGGGGATCGAGCCGAGATGATCCATCCCCTCCAGGTCGTCCGCGGTGTAAAGCGGCTTCACCGGAATGCCCTCCAGCGTGTTCCAGGTCAGGTCCTCGACCGCCCTTCCCCTCAGCTCCTTTTCGGCGATCTCACGCCAGGCGTCTTGCGCTGTCTTTCCCATGTCTTCGTCCTCTTGCCGTGGTGCCGGACGCAGGTCCCTGCACGGGGTTGATCCCCGCCTTCTCCGGCTCGGTTTCCTCACAAAGTCGTGCCAATCCGTCCGCGCCCGCGCGCAGCCAGTAAAGATCGTCCTGATAGGCCTCCGCCATGGCGGCGGACTGGTCGGGCGTGAAAATCCCCGCCCGCGCACCGGCCTTGGAAAACACACCCAACCGCGCCCCTCGCTCCTCCAGCGCGGCGCGCAGCTCATCCATGCCGGGGCGCGCGTTCATCCGTCCCACCGTGTCCGCCACCGGCACATCCGCCTGCCCCAGGAGGGCCGCCAGCCGCGTGTCGGGCCACCCGGCAAGCCGCTCATGCGGCATCACCACGATCTCGACCCCCGGCATGGCACAGGCCAGATCGGTGACCACATCGCGCCAGCCCCGCGCAGCACCCGCGATGTGGCGCAATTCGTCCCGGCCGGGCACCCGGCCCACCCGCATCAGACTGTAGCTCAGCGCCGAGGTCCAATACTCCTCCTGGCTGCGGATGCTCAGCGCCACGCGCCGCACCCGCCCGCCAAAGGCCGCATGATAGCGCGCCATACGCTCGCCGATCGCGGGGTAAAGGCGCATGTCGCGCAGGTTGGCCCGTATGTTGCCGATCAGGTTTTCGTCGCTGATCACCAGCCCGTCGAAACCGCGATCCTCCGCCGCCGACAGCTTCAACGCCACGCGCCCGCGCGCGCGCTCCAGCTGCTGGCCCGCGGACCGGCGCGATGGCACCGGGATCACCCCGTGAAAGAGGCCGTTGCGCGTCCGCACCGGCCCCCAAAAACCCACCCCGCGCCGCATCAGACCAGGCCCTGTATTGCGCAGGTAGTGCTGAAAACTCGTGGTGGCGGTGCGATGCGCCCCGATATGCAGGAAAATATCCATGTCGGCCCCTCGACTGTGCCCCGCGCGCGGGTGCACGTGTCGGGCTGGTTCGAGGTAATTTTGACGCAAAAGCCTTGCAGGACCGTAAAAGCTGTCCCGCCCGGGCACATGCCCGGATTTCGCTGTCGCAATTGCCGCTATCTTGCCTATATCATGAGAACAAGGAGTGGGCATGACACGCATTTTTACACTGTTTTTCTGGTGCTTGAGCGCCGGCATGGTCTGGGCCGCGGACGGCTCGGAACCGGAGGCGGATCCGGTGTTCATAACCGGGACCGATACAGATTTAAGCGAATTTCTATGGAAAAAACGTCCCATCGTCGTGTTTTCGGACAGCGACGCCGATCCGCGTTTCATCCAGCAGATGGACGCGCTGAACGCCCGCCCCGAGGATCTGGCCGAGCGCGACGTGGTGGTGCTCACCGACACCGATCCGTCTGCCGGCAGTGCGCTGCGCGAGAAATACCGCCCGCGCGGTTTCATGATCATGATGGTGTCCAAGGAGGGCACCGTATTCCTGCGCAAACCCTTCCCATGGGACCTGCGCGAGATCACCCGCGCCATCGACAAACAGCCTCTCAGGGAACGCGAAATCCGTGAACGCCGCGAAGATGCCGCCGCCCGATGAGGCACTCCGGAACGCCCCGCGCGGCACAGGAAAGAGTTGAACTCAGGACCCCGGACCACTACATTATTGCCATGAGAGACGTTCTGAAACTCTTCGAGAAGTTCTTCTTCAAACCTGCTCCGCAGGAGGAAGACGACTCCCCCTATCGTTCGGGACCCAGCGCCGGATACTGACATCTGGCTGAAATTTTTCATGTTTTCAACGCCCTGAGCGATGCGTCGATACGCTCCAATAGCGCCGTGAGCGCCTGCGTGCTCTGCTTGATCTCCGCCTCCTCGGCCATGCCGCCCGCCTCCGGGTTGTCCCGTGCCAGATCCTCAAGATCGTGAAACATGTCCTCCGGGCCGGCCTTCAGCATCGCCTCGAACACATCCAGCGTGTTGCTGTCTCCGGTGCGGTGCCTGTCAATGGCCTGCCAGGCGCGATAGGCCTTGCGCAGCGCATCCATCGACATGCTCTCGAACACCGCATAGATCCGGGCGCGCCGCAAAGGTGGCAATCGGGCGTATTCCGGGCGCTGCAGGTCGTGTGCCAGGGAGGTCAGATCCCCCAATTGTGCATAAAACCGCACAATCGGCTGCAATGTCTCGGTCGGCAGCCTGTGGGTCTCGCTTTTCAGCGCGTTGAAGATCACCGGCTCCTTGGGGGATGCGGTAAAGGCATGAAAGCCGCGCCGCGTCCCGTCGCCTGCGGCAATCTGCTCGGAGAGAAGCCGCTGCGTGGCCTTGTCTCCGCCCAGGGCGGCCACCCGCAGCGCCCTGATGCGCGCGGCGTCGGACGCAAGGGCCGGTGCGGCGGAGATCACCTTCCACGCCGTTTCCAAATCGCGCATGAAATCCCGGATTTCCGCCCACAGCGCCAGCAGCATCTCCTCTTCGTGACGCTCGCGCTGCGCCTCGTCGCGCCAGGATTGCACCATGAAGGTGAAAATCCAGCCGCCCACCACGACACCACCGGCCATGGCCGCCTGATAGAGATAGCGGATGTCATCGGTGGTGAACCTGTCCTTGAGAAACAGGAACACCGCCGCCCCCAGCAGCCCGATGGGGATGGCCACCGAAACGGCACGCAAGAACACGACACCGGCCTTTGACGGGTCGATGAACAGATAGCCCAGCAGGACGATTCCGCCGGCCCAGACCATACGCCACGCGGTCGACATGAGCCCGGCATCGCTGTCCAGGTTCCAGAGCACGACCAGGGCCAGGACCGTCACGGCCCCCACCCCGATCCGCCACTGGTTGACCAGACCCTTTTTTGCCGGAGCGTCGCTCATCGGGTCATTCGAACTCCATGATCACGTCATCCACCGCCAGGCTGTCGCCGGGGCTTGCGTTGACCTTGGTCACAACGGCCTTCTTTTCGGCGCGCAGGATGTTCTCCATCTTCATCGCCTCGACCGTACAGAGCGCCTGCCCCTCCTGCACCTCGTCGCCGACCTCGACCGCGACGCTCACGATCAGGCCCGGCATCGGACACAGCAGCATTCTCGACGTGTCCGGCGGCAGTTTTTCCGGCATCAGCCGCGCCAGTTCGGCCTGTCGTGGCGTGCGCACATGCACCTTGAGGTCCGCGCCCCGGTTGCGGATGCGGAACCCGCCCGATACCTTGCCGACCTTCAGCACCAGCGGCGTGTCATCGACCATGAGCCGCGCCAGCGTATCGCCGGGCGTCCAGCCGCTGGTCACGCGGTGCACCGTCCCGTCCTCGAAACTCACGGTCGACCCTCCCCGGTCCGCCGCGATCGTCACGGCATGGTTTTGCCCCTGAAGGCTGACGACCCAATCCTCGCCCACATGGCGTTCGTGATTGTCCATCCGCCCCGAGACACGCGTCCGCCGGATTTCCGCAACCCGGTGCATGGCCGCGCAGGAGGCCGCGATCCGCCTGAGCGCGTCATCGTCCAGCGTCACCCCGTCGAACCCGTCCGGGTATTCCTCCTCGATAAAGGCCGTGGTCATGTCGCCGCGGATGAACTTCGGGTGGTCCATCACCGCGGCCAGGAACGGCAGGTTATGCCCGATCCCCTCGATCTCGAAACTGTCGAGCGCCACGCGCATCGCCTCGATGGCCGTCGCCCGATCCGGCCCCCAGGTACACAGCTTGGCGATCATCGGGTCGTAATACATCGAGATTTCGCCGCCATCATAGACGCCTGTGTCATTGCGCACCGCCGTCGGGCCCTCCTCGGCCTCGTCCTGCCACTTGCCATTGGCCAGCAAGGGGCCCGCGGCCACTTCGGCAGGCGGGCGGTAGGTGGTCAGACGGCCGATCGAGGGCAGGAACCCGCGATAGGGGTCCTCGGCATAAAGCCGGTTCTCGATGGCCCAGCCGTTGATGCCGATGTCCTTCTGTCCAAGCTTCAGCTTCTCGCCCGCCGCCACGCGGATCATCTGTTCGACCAGGTCGACGCCGGTGATCAGCTCGGTCACCGGATGCTCCACCTGAAGCCGCGTGTTCATCTCGAGGAAGTAGAAGTTGCGCTCGCCGTCCACGATGAACTCCACCGTGCCCGCGCTGGCATAGTTCACCGCATGGGCCAGAGCGAGCGACTGCTCGCCCATCGCCTTGCGGGTGGCTTCATCCAGGAACGGGCTTGGGGCTTCCTCGACGACCTTCTGGTTGCGCCGCTGGATGCTGCATTCACGCTCGTTCAGATAGACGCCGTTGCCGTGGCTGTCGCACAGGACCTGGATTTCGATATGCCGGGGCTGCGTCACGAATTTCTCGATGAAAATCCGGTCGTCGCCAAAGGAGCTTGCCGCCTCGTTCTTCGAGCTTTGAAACCCCTCGCGCGCCTCCGCGTCATTCCAGGCGATGCGCATCCCCTTGCCGCCGCCCCCGGCACTGGCCTTGATCATCACCGGATAGCCGATCTCGTTCGAGATATTGACGGCCTCGTCGGCATCCTCGATCAGGCCCATGTAGCCGGGCACCGTGCTGACATCGGCCTCCTGGGCGATCTTCTTGGAGGTGATCTTGTCCCCCATCGCCTCGATCGCGCCCACGGGCGGCCCGATAAAGGCGACACCCTCGGCCTCAAGCGCCTTTGCGAATTTCGAGTTCTCGCTGAGGAACCCATAGCCGGGATGCACCGCCTCGGCGCCGGTCCGGCGGATTGCGTCCATCACCTTGTCGATCACGATATAGGACTGGTTGGCGGGGGGCGGGCCGATATGCACCGCCTCGTCGGCCATCTTGACGTGCAGCGCATTGCGGTCCGCATCCGAATAGATCGCCACCGTCTTGATGCCCATCTTGCGCGCGGTCTTGATCACACGGCAGGCAATCTCGCCCCGGTTGGCAATCAGGATTTTCTTGAACATGTCGGTCCCCCTCGGTCTCGCCCCATTCCTCCCCGGGAATGCAGGTCACACAGAAAAGACCACCGGCGGTCGAACCACCGGTGGTCGCATGAATGTCCGCGCGCCTTGCGCACGGAAATGATGTCGTCAAGGCCTTGCGCCCTGACGCTGAACCCTACTCCGGGACGACGCGCCTCAGTTGAAGGACCGGCACTTGCCCGGATTGGCCTGGCAATAGATCGTATTGCCCGCCGCGCCCACGGCTGCTCCGGTGAGGATATTGCCATCCAGCACGGCGGCCGTACCGGCCCCTGCCACGCCGCCGATGACGGCCTGCTCACCAATCGTCTCGCCACAGGCTGCAAGGACCCCAAGGGCCAGGACGGCAACAGCGCCCTTGTGGAATTTGATCTGCATCTTGATTTGCCTCTTTGTTGTTTTGGGGGCGTATCTCCCCCATCAACAGAGACAACGCCCCGCCCGTCAATCGGTTCCACCCCGCGGGTACCGCGATCGGCGAAGCTCCGCCCATGCCCGTAGACATTTGATTCAGCGAGAAAAAAGGGCGGCACACGCAAACACACGCGTGGCCGCCCATCAGGGGAAGGGTAACGGTTCAGACAAACTGTCTCGGACCCTTGGGGAAGGTCCGCCACTACAGGTTTCAATCTGTCGCAATTCGTGAGCCGCGCCAAGCGCTCCGGGATCGCAATGCAACTTTCGGCTGTAATTTGCGTAAATCCACATCCTGTGCGCGGAACGCCGCCGAGGGCGTCTGCCCCGCCCCCCGCGTCGGCAATCGCCCGCGCATGATATGTCAAGCGCGCGCTCACTCCACCGCCTCCGGAAAGGCCCGCGCCATGGCCTCGGCGTCGATGATCAGCCGCGCCTCATAGCTTTCGCAATCGAACGGATCGTCATGGGGCAGCACCTCGCGGCCGAAAAGCCAGCTCAGACGCCCCGCATCCAGGTTTCCCCGCTCGAAGGGCCGATCCCCGAACTGCGCCCACAATGCGGCGGCAAACCCCGCATCCGCCTGCCGGTCCGCCGGGCGCCGGTCGCGGTAACGCTCGCGCGCCACCAGCGGCGTGGCCCCCCTGGGATTGGCCCGGCGCAATGTGAACTGGAAATCCGTTCCCGGAAGACGGCCCGGAAAGCCGCGATGCTTCAGCATGGGACATCTCCCGTGCGAGCACGAAAAAACGGAACGGACCAGACGGCCCGCCCCGTTCTTGCTGACCTGGAGGCAGCGCTCTTAGTACTTGCTGCCGTATTTGCCGCCGGAGACGGGCTCGACCGAGATGGGTTCGGGCTCGACCACGACATATTCCTCTTCGGCTTGCTGGGCGCAGGCCGCGACCACGGCCATGAGGCCGAGCGCCAGAAGGCTCTTGATACTGTTCGACATGTTTCACTCCTGTCTTCTGAACTTGGGTTTGCAAGGGCAAAAGTCCCCACCCGCCCCGCGTTCTTGGGTCTGGCCGCTTGGGTGCAACCAGCCGGCAGGATAGTCGAAGTGACGTTGTTTTGATACGCGCCGGAAGTTATCCACAGGCCCTGTGACTCAAAATCCCCAAAAGCAAGCCCGCTTTCGCTTTGCCCCGCAACATGTTGTGCCAACATCAGAATTCTTTCCAGATGCAGGTGCCGTTTTCGACACTGAAAATCTCGAAAACCTGCGGAATATCCGGGTTCGGTTCGGCGAACACCGTCTCCTGTGCGGCCAGCGAAATCACCAGTTGACCGGGCTTCGGACCGATGGCCGAGAGCCGCGGCACGGCATAGACGTTGCACAGGTGTTCCAGGTCCGCCATCACCGCCTCGAAGCGCGCCTCGTCCACGAAAAAACCGTCCTGAACAAAACGAAAGCGATATGTCAGCCCCTCCCCGGGCCGGTCCGTCAACACCTCCTGAAGCCGCGCCTGCCCGCCCGACGGCAGCGGCACCACGCCCTCGGGCAACGCCTCGGGCAACGGATCCCCGGGCACCGGCCACAAGGCATAGACCGCCACGCCCAGAACAAGGGCCGCGGCCCCCGCGATCAGGCCGCCTCTCAGCATCTGATGCCCTCGTCATTCGCCACGCCCTGCCTTTCTTCTGGCTGGAAATATCCCGGGGTCCGGGGCAGCGCCCCGGTCCATTGCTCTCACATGATCACAACGGAATGTTGTCGTGCTTCTTCCACGGCATCTGCGCCTGCTTGCCCCGCATACTGGCAAAGGCGCGGGCCACCCGCGCGCGGGTCGAATGCGGCATGATCACCTCGTCGATGAACCCGCGCTCGGCGGCCACGAACGGATTGGCGAACCGGTCCTCGTAATCGGCGGTGTGCCGGGCAATCTTCTCGGGGTCCTTCAGGTCCGCCCGGTGGATGATCTCCGTGGCGCCCTTCGCGCCCATCACGGCGACCTCCGCCGTGGGCCAGGCATAGTTGATATCGCCCTGCAAATGCTTCGAGCTCATCACCACATAGGCCCCGCCATAGGCCTTGCGGGTGATCACCGTGACCTTGGGCACCGTCGCTTCGCCATAGGCAAAGAGCAGTTTCGCGCCATGCTTGATCACGCCGTTGTATTCCTGGCTGGTCCCGGGCATGAAGCCCGGCACGTCGACCAGCGTCAGCAGCGGGATGTCAAAGCAGTCGCAGAAGCGGACAAAGCGCGCGCCCTTGCGGGCACTGTCGATGTCCAGCACCCCGGCCAGCACCATCGGCTGGTTCGCCACGACGCCCACGGTCTGCCCTTCGAGCCGGATGAACCCGGTGATCAGATTGCCGGCGAAATTCTCCTGAATCTCGTAGAAATCGCCCTCGTCGGCGATCTTGAGGATCAGCTCCTTCATGTCATACGGCGCGTTCGCATTGTCCGGGATCAGCGTATCAAGGCTCGGCTCCACCCGTCCGGGCGTGTCGAAGAAAGGGCGCACGGGCGGCTTCTGGCGGTTGCTGAGCGGCAGGAAATCCACCAGGCGCCGCACTTCGGCCAGCGCCTCGACGTCGTTTTCAAAGGCCGCATCGGCCACGCTCGATTTCTTCGTATGCGTGCCGGCCCCGCCCAGCTCCTCGGCTGTCACCTGTTCGTTGGTCACGGTCTTGACGACGTCCGGGCCGGTCACGAACATGTACGAGCTGTCCTTCACCATGAAGATGAAATCGGTCATCGCCGGCGAGTAGACCGCACCGCCCGCACAAGGCCCCATGATCACGCTGATCTGCGGCACCACGCCGCTGGCCATGATGTTGCGCTGAAACACCTCGCCGTAACCGGCCAGACTGTCCACACCCTCCTGGATGCGCGCACCACCCGAATCGTTGATCCCGATCACCGGCGCGCCGTTCTGCATGGCCATGTCCATGATCTTGCAGATCTTCTGTGCATGAGTGGCCGAGACCGACCCGCCCAGCACGGTGAAATCCTGACTGAACACATAGACCTGACGGCCGTTGATGGTTCCCCAGCCGGTGACAACGCCGTCCCCCGAAGGCCTGCTCTTCTCCATCCCGAAATCGATACAGCGATGGGCCACGAACATGTCGAACTCTTCGAAACTGCCCTCGTCCAGCAGCAGCTCGATCCGCTCCCGCGCGGTGAGCTTGCCGCGCCCGTGCTGCGCATCCACGCGCTTCTGACCGCCACCCAGCCGCGCATCGCCGCGACGGTCCTCAAGTGTCTGAAGAATGTCTTTCATATCCCCTCCGCCAGGCCGTTCCGGACAGGTCAGCGCCCGCCGCATCGCGTTCAATCCGGTCGCTTATAGGTCGCGGAACAGGATTTCCAAAGGGGTTTTCAGCAAATTTGCAAACTAATGCGAAATACCATTTGCTAATATGTAAATCTGCAAATTCACACCAGCAGCATGGACAGTCCTCCGGACCGGGCGTAGGCCTTGGCCCATGCATGAGCCACAGACCGCGCACGCCAGGCCGATGCGCACTCCACCGCATCTCGTCACGCTGGTTCTTCTGGCTGGTCTGGCGGCACTCGCGCTCAATATCTTCCTGCCCTCCCTGCCCGGCATGACCGCCTATTTCCAGACCGATTACCGCCTGATGCAGCTCTCGGTGGCGATATATCTCGCGGTCAACGCGGTGCTGCAGCTGATCGTCGGCCCGCTGTCGGACAAATTTGGCCGCCGCCCGATCATCCTTGCGGGCATGGCGGTGTTCCTGCTGGCGACACTGGGCTGCGCGCTCAGTCAAACCATTGGCATGTTTCTCTTTTTCCGGATGATGCAGGCGACCATCGTGGTTTCGATGGTGCTCAGCCGCGCCATCGTGCGCGACATGGTTCCCCAGGACAAGGCGGCCTCGATGATCGGCTACGTGACCATGGGCATGGCGCTTGTCCCGATGGTCGGCCCGGCCCTCGGGGGGTTTCTGGACGAAGCCTTCGGCTGGCAGGCGGGCTTCTGGGCACTCCTTGCGATGGGGCTTGGCGTGCTGGTGCTGGTCTACCTGGACCTGGGCGAAACCCATGCGCCCAGCGGCCTCGGCATCTTCCGCCAGTTCGGCGAATATCCCGAGCTTCTGACCTCGCCGCGTTTCTGGGGCTATGCGCTCGCCTCGGGGCTCAGCTCGGGCGCGTTCTTTGCCTATCTGGGCGGCGCGCCTTACGTGGGCGACAAGGTGTTCGGCCTCACCCCGTCCGAGGTCGGCATCTATTTCGGCGCGCCGGCCGTGGGATACTTCATCGGCAACTTCTTCTCCGGGCGCTTTTCGGTCCGGGTCGGCGTAAACCGCATGGTGTTCTGGGGCACCGTGATCAACGCGGGCGGCATCATGGTGAACCTCGCGCTTTTCCAGTCCGGGCTGGCCAACGCGGTGACGTTTTTCGGCCTGATGTCGCTGATGGGGCTCGGCAACGGCATGACCATCCCAAACGCCACCGCGGGCGCGCTCTCGGTGCGCCCGCATCTCGCGGGCACCGCCTCGGGTCTGGCAGGCGCGCTGATGATCGGCCTTGGCGCGGCGCTCTCGGCCCTTGCCGGTGCCAGCCTCGGCCCCGGCACCGGGGCCGCACCGCTCCTGTGGATCATGCTGGCCACGTCCCTGCCCGCCGTTCTGGCCATTCTCTACGTGATCCGGCGCGAGGTGCGGCTGGGTCTGTCCTGAGCCGCCCCGCCCGGTCGGGCCAGACCCGAGCGATCCGGCATTTGCGCAAGTCCCGGGCTGGAAAATGCACATTTTCCAATCTGTTTTCCGCGCGGAAAACAGGCCCTTCCGAAACGCGGGACCCTGTGGGCGGGCCTGTGCGCGAGTGCAGCCAGGCCCTTGCCCTGACACATTTGCAAACCTATCCTGCCGTCCAGGCTAACTTGCAAACCGGACCCGCCACCATGGCCACGAAAAAACTCTACGCAGGTGCGAAACTGCGCGAAACCCGCCAGCGCCTCGGCCTCACGCAAAAGGACTTCGCCGCCCGGCTTGGCGTGTCGCTGCCCTATCTGAACCAGATGGAGAACAACAACCGGCCGGTCTCGACCACCGTCGTTCTGGCGCTGGCCCAGGAGTTCGGCTTTGACGTGACCGAACTGTCCACCGGCGACGCCGAACGCATGGTTTCGGACATGCGCGAGGCGCTGGCCGACCCGGTGTTCTCGGACCCGCCGCCGCTGACCGACCTGCGGCTCACGGCGGCCAATGCGCCGGCACTGTCCCGCGCCTTTCTGGAACTCCACGCCGCCTATCGCCAGACCCATGAACGGCTCGCCTCGCTGGACGAGGCCCTGGGGCGCGACGACGCCGCCGCCCAGCAGAGCCCCTGGACCGAGGTGCGCGATTTCTTCCACTATTGCGACAATTACGTGGATGCCGTGGACCGCGCCGCCGAACGCTTCGGCACCCCCGACCGCCCCGGCCAGACCGCCGCCGACAAGGCGCGCAAGGCGCTGGCCGATCTGGGCATCTCGATCGTCGCCTCCGACAGCGACCACATGCGCATGTTGGACCGGGACAACGGGGTGCTGCACCTCTCCTCGCGCATCGCGCCGGAAACCCGCGCTTTCCAGATGCTCCTGCAACTGGCCCTTCTCACGCAGGACCAGCTCTTCGAGGCCACGCTCGACCTTGCGCGCTTCCAGTCGGGCGAGGCCCGCGCCATCGCCAAGATCGGGCTGGCCAACTACTATGCCGGGGCCGCGATGATGCCCTATGGCGCATTCCTGGGGGCGGCCGGCGAGGTGCGCCATGACCTCGAAGTGCTCGCCAACCGGTTCGGGACCTCCATCGAACAGGTCTCGCACAGGCTCTCGACCATGCAGCGCCCGGGGGCAAAGGGTATCCCCTTCTTCTTTGTCCGGGTGGATCAGGCCGGGACGATCACCAAACGCCACTCGGCCACGCGGATGCAATTCGCCCGCTACGGCGGGGCCTGCCCGCTGTGGAACGTGCACCAGGCGTTCGAAACGCCGGGCCGCTTCCTGCGTCAGCTGGCCGAAACCCCGGACGGCGTACGCTATATCTCGCTGGCCCGCGACGTGTCGAAACCAGGCGGCTCCTATGGCGCGCCCGTGCGCCGCTTTGCGATTGCACTGGGCTGCGAGGTCAAGCACGCCGACGCGCTGGTCTATGCCGACGGGCTCGACCTCTCGAATGGCGACGCCTATGAGCCCATCGGCATATCCTGCCGCATCTGCGAGCGCACGGACTGCCATCAACGCTCGATCCCGCCGCTCGAAAGACGCCTTACGATCCGCCCGGATGAGCGCGGCGTGCTGCCCTACCGCGTGGGATAGCGCCACGCGCATGAAAGGTGCCGACCCACCATGCGCGCGGCTGCCGGCCGGCGGGCCGAAACGCGGCTCAGCTCTCGGCTGTCAGCATCCGGTAGATCTCGTCCTTGAGTGCCCCGCGCTCCTTGCGCAGCGCGGTTTCGGTCAGCGCGTCCACCGGCTCCACATTGGTTTCGGCCCGGTGCACGGTGCGGTTCACTTCGTGGTATTTGTCCGCCAGTCGCGCGAAATGCGCATCCGCCTGTTTCAAATCGGTAATCCGCTGGCTGAGGTCGGGAAATTCCTCGTGCAATTCATGCGGCGTGTGGGACATCAAAGCTCTCCTGCTGCTGTTTCCCGCAGCCTATACCGGACCCGCCCTGCCGACCTTGATCCCGATCAACCCGGCGCGCAGATATACAGCGCGCCCCAGACCTCGCCGCTGTTGCTGCCGCGTCCGGAACTGGCGAACTCGAAATAGGTCCCGTCCTCCTCGATGATCGTCAACGGATAGCCGCCCGAGCCCCAATCCACCACAAGGATGTTATGCGCGCCAAAGGACGAGGGGTGATACGACCGCGCCGTGATCCGCCCGACCGTGTCGACAAAGGCGCTGGTCACTGTGCCCGCGTCAAAGTCGATGCCGTAGCTCTTGCCCGCAGGGTCCATCTCGACCACGTCCCGGCCCACCGGAACCCGCATGTGGCGTTCAAGATCGCAGGACCACCGCGCTGAGGTCTGCCAGATCGGTTCCGCCGCCAAAGGGCCGGCCAGCCCCGCCGCCAGCAGCGCGCCACATATGCTCATGCGTTTCTTCATAGCCGCACCTCCCAAAGCGCTCATCCTAGCGCCGCCGGGCCGCCGCGTCATCAACCCTGGCGCGAAGGCGCGCGCAGCGGGTGCAAAGCCGCCCTCCCGGTCACCGCTGAGAGGTCTGCCAGTCGGGATGGATCCAGGGCGCGGCATTGTCGGGGCTCAGCGGCGCGCGTCCCAGCACGTGATCGCTGATCTTCTCGCCCACCATGATCGAGGGCGCGTTGAGATTGCCATTGGTGATGCGCGGGAAAATGCTGCTGTCGGCCACGCGCAACCCGTCCACCCCGATCACCCTGCCCTCCGGGTCCACGACGGCCATCGGATCGTCGGCGCGTCCCATCCGGCAGGTGCCACAGGGGTGATAGGCGCTCTCGGCGTGGTCCCGGATCACCGCGTCCAGGTCGTCGTCGCTCTGCATGTGATCCCCCGGCTGCAGCTCTTTTTCCACAAAGGGTGCAAACGCCTCCTGCGCGAACAATTCCCGGGTGAGCCGGATGCAGGTCCGGAAATCTTCCCAGTCGCTGGGATCGCTCATGTAGTTGAAGACGATCCGCGGATCGGCGCCCGGATCGGCGCTGCTGAGCGTCACCTCACCCCGCGACACGCTGCGCATCGGGCCGACATGGGCCTGAAACCCGTGCCCCTCCGCCGGGGCCTTGCCGTCATAGCGCACCGCGATCGGCAGGAAATGGAACTGGATGTCCGGGTAGTCCACGCCCGGTTTCGAGCGGATGAACCCGCAGCTTTCGAAATTGTTGGTGGCCCCCGGTCCGGTCCGCGTGAACAGCCACCGCGCGCCCACATAGGCCTTGCCCAGAAGGTTCCAGTACTTGTAGAGCGTGATCGGCTGTTTCGAGGCCATCTGGACATAAAGCTCCAGATGGTCCTGAAGGTTCTGCCCCACGCCGGGCCGGTCCGCGACCAGTTCGATGCCGTGCTCGGCCAGATGCGCGGCAGGTCCAACCCCCGACAGCATCAGGATTTTCGGACTGTTGAGCGACGAGGCCGCCACGATCACCTCGGCCCGCGCGCGGATCACCTCCACGGCACCTCGCCGCCTGACCTGGACACCGACCGCACGGCCGTCCTCGATCACGACGCGCTGCACGAACCCGCGGACAAGATCGCAGTTCCCGCGCTTCAGCGCAGGCTTGAGATAGGCATTCGCCGCCGACCAGCGCTGCCCCTTCCAGACGGTCTGCTCAAAGGGGCCGAATCCCTCCTGCTGCTCGCCGTTGTAATCGCCCGTGACCGGATAGCCCGCCTGCCGTCCCGCCTCGACAAAGGCGTGATAGAGCGGGTTTTCCCGCCTCCCCCGGGTCACATGCAGCGGACCGTCGGTGCCACGCCATGCGGGGTCGCCGCCATGGCCGCCCTCGTGCCAGTTCTCAAGGCGCTTGTAATAGGGCAGCACATCGGCATAGCCCCAGCCATCCGCGCCCTGATCGCGCCAATGGTCGAAATCCCGCGCGTGGCCGCGCACATAGACCATCCCGTTGATCGAGCTTGATCCGCCGATCACCTTGCCGCGCGGACAGGCCATGCGACGCCCGCCCAGATTGGGCTCGGGCTCGGACCGGAACCCCCAGTCATACATCTTCATGTTCATCGGATAGCTCAGCGCGCCGGGCATCTGGATGAACGGACCCGCATCCGAGCCGCCATGCTCCACCACCAGCACCGAGCGCCCGGCCTCGGCCAGCCGATACGCCATGGCGCACCCCGCGCTGCCCGCGCCTATGACGACATAATCCGCTTCCATCAGACGTCAGCTCCTGTGGTGAAGGGGGAAATGAGTATTTCCGGAAAGATGAAGCGCATGGTCACTCGCCCCTGGGAAAGCGGGCGTTTTCCTCGACCACATTGAGATCCATGTGGTTGCGCATGTAGCGCTCGGAGGCCTTTTGCAGCGGCTGGTAGTCCCAGGGGTAGTAGCCGCCCTGGCGCAGCGCCTCGTAGACCACCCAGCGCCGCGCCTGGCTTTCGCGGACCTGGGCGTCGAAGGCGGCGAGGTCCCAGCGCGCTTCGGCCTTGGCCTGAAGCTGCCGGAGCGTGCCGGCATGGGCGGGGTCGGCCGCGAGGTTGGTCAGCTCATGCGGGTCGGCCTCCAGATCAAAAAGCTGATCGGGGTCGAGCGCACAGCGGTTGTATTTCCATTTGCCATAGCGCAGCGAGACGAGCGGCGCATAAGACGCCTCGGCGGCGTATTCCATCGCCACGGGCGCATCGCGCGTCGCCCCCTGCCCCAGGGAGACCAGCGACTGACCCTCCACCCAGGGTGCCACTTCGGACATGTCGGCACCTGCCATCTCGCAGAGCGTGGGGCAAACGTCGATCGTGCTGACCGGGGCGGTGATCAGGCCGGCGGTCATGTCCGGGGCGGCGATCATCAGGGGCACGCGCGCCGAGCCCTCATAAAAGCACATCTTGAACCACAGCCCGCGCTCGCCCAGCATGTCGCCGTGATCCGACACGAAGAGGATGATCGCCTCCTGCCGCGTGGTCTCAAGCGCCTCCATGACCTCGCCGATCTTGTCGTCGAGATAGGAGATATTGGCGAAATACGCCCGCCGCGACCGGCGTATATCCTCTTGGGCAATATCGAAATTCCGCCAGTCATTGGCATCGAAGATACGCCTGGAATGCGCATCGTGATCGTCGTAACCCATCGCCGGAACCTCGGGCTCCAGATGGGCGCAATCCTCGTAGAGGTCCCAGTATTTCCGGCGCGCCACATAAGGATCATGCGGGTGCGTGAAGCTCACCGTGAGGCACCAGGGCCGCCGGTCCGCGCCGCGCGCCAGATCATAGACCTTGCGGGTCGCGTGATAGGCCACCTCGTCGTCATATTCCATCTGGTTGGAAATTTCGGCAACACCCGCGCCCGTGACCGAACCCATGTTGTGATACCACCAGTCGATCCGTTCGCCGGGCTTGCGATAATCCGGCGTCCAGCCGAAATCGGCCGGGTAAATATCGGTGGTCAGGCGCTCCTCGAACCCGTGCATCTGGTCGGGGCCGACGAAATGCATCTTGCCCGACAGGCAGGTCTGGTAGCCCGCGCGCCGCAGGTGATGGGCGTAGGTGGGTATGTCGGCGGCGAACTCGGCGGCATTGTCATAGACACGGCTGCGCGACGGCAAAAGCCCCGACATGAAAGACGCCCGCCCCGGCGCGCAGAGCGGCGAGGCCGTATAGGCGTTCTGAAACCGGGTCGAGCGGGCCGCGAGCCTTTTCAGATTGGGCGCGTGCAACCAGTCGGCCGGACCATCCGGAAACAAGGTTCCGTTCAGCTGATCTACCATGAATATCAGAATGTTATGCTGCGTCATTCATGTTTTTTCCTTGCCAGTGCACTGTCCAGGTAGTGCAGCATCACGTCGATGGCCGTGTTCGCCTCGATCGGATCGTTTCTGAGCGCCTGCCGCAGGTAGAGCCCGTCGATCATCGCTGCCAGGCCGCGGGTGATCATCCGCGCATCGGGCTCCTCCGCCACTTGCCGGATCGCGTGATGCAGGTTCGAGCGCAGACGGCGCTGGTAGATGTTCAGAAGCCGCGCCGCCTCTTCGGATTTGAGCGCCTGAACGTAGAAATTGAGCCAGGCCGCCACGGTTTCGGGGCGAAACTGCGTCTGGCTGAAATTGGCGCGCAGAATAGCCTCGACCCGTTCGTGCGGATCACGCGCCATGCTCAGCGCGCCGCGCACTTCCGCGCCGAAAAGCGCCAGGATATGGCGCATGGCGGCGGTGAATATCTGCTCCTTGCCGCCGAAATAGTGATGCGCCAGCGCGCTGGACATGCCTGCCCGCTTGGCGATCTGGCTCACGGTCACGTCCAGGGTGCCGCGCGCGCCCACTTCGTGGATCGTCGCCTCCACCAGGGCCGAGCGCCGGATTGGTTCCATTCCAAGTTTCGGCATTCACTTCCCCCGCGAAATTCATTGCAGACCCGGAATATTTCTGTTTAATTGACTCGTCAATCAATAAACGCGCCGCCAGGGCGCGAAACGGGGATACGCCTGCCCTGCGCAGGTTTTCAAAAGGGGGATTGCAGTTTTTCGAAACTAGGGCACGCTGCGCGAATCTGCGTTGCGCCCGGTCAGGACGTCATACTATCGTCACCGGGCGCGTGCGATGACACTGTCCGACACGCATGTTCGGCCTGACCCTGGATGGAAGTTGATTTGAACCTTGCGGACGAACGACCTACCTTCGGGACATGCCTTTTCGGCCTCTGCGGCCGGACAACCGAATGATCAACGATAACAGGGAGACTCGAATGTCGATCATCAATAGCGGCCGTATGGACCGCCGCGGATTTCTGAAAACCACCGCCGCCGCGGGCGTCGCGGCCTCGCTGCCCTTCGGTGCGGCACGCGCTCAAAGCCGCGGTGGCCACCTGCGCGTCGGCAAGGCCCATGGCCAGACCACCGACACGCTGAACCCGGGCACCTGGGAAAACGGCTTCACCATCGGCATGGCCTTTGCCATCCATGGCCGCCTGACCGAAGTAGCCCCCGACGGAAGCCTGGTGCCGGAACTGGCCGAAAGCTGGGAGGCGACCCCGGACGCCAAGACCTGGCGCTTCAAGATCCGCCAGGGCGTCAACTTCCACTCGGGCAAGCCGCTGACCACCGAGGACGTGATCAACTCGATCGCCTTCCACCGCGGCCCCGACAGCACGTCCGCCGCCGGCCCTCTCGTGGCTCCGATCGAGAACATGAGCGCGGAAGGCGACGACACGGTCGTGTTCGAGCTTTCGGGCGGCAATGCCGACTTCCCGTTCATCCTGTCGGACTACCACCTGACCATTCACCCGGCCAAGGATGGCAGCATCGACTGGCAGTCGGCTGACGGCCTCGGCTCCTACACCCTCAAGAACGTCAATTTCGGCGTCTCCTGCTCGATGGAGCGCAATCCGAACCACTGGCGTGACAATGTGGGTTTCTTCGACAGCATCGAAATGCTGGCGCTTGTCGACCAGAACGCCCGCACCACGGCGCTCGTCTCGGGCGATGTGGACGTGGCCGACCGGATGGACCTCAAGACCGTGGGCCTGCTGGAACGCAACCCCAACCTGTCGATCCACTCGGTCGCGGGCACCCAGCACTTCACCTTCGCGATGTCCGCCAACCAGGCGCCGTTCGACAACAACCACGTCCGTCTGGCTCTGAAATACGCGATCAACCGCGAAGAACTGGTCGAGAAGATCCTCTTCGGCTACGGCTCGGTCGGCAACGATGTTCCGATCGGTCAGGGTCAGCTCTACTACAACACCGAGCTTGAGCAGAAGACCTACGACCCGGACAAGGCCAAGTTTCACCTCAAGGAGGCCGGCCTGGACAGTCTCGAAGTGTCGCTCTCGGCGGCCGACGCGGCCTTTGCCGGCGCGGTCGATGCAGGCGTGCTCTTCCAGAACTCGGCCAAGGCCGCAGGCATCGACCTCAAGGTCGTGCGCGAGCCCAATGACGGCTACTGGTCGGACGTGTGGATGAAGAAACCCTTCTCGGCGGTCTACTGGTCCGGCCGCCCGGTTCAGGACCAGATGTTCGCCACCGCCTATTCCTGTGGTGCGGCCTGGAACGACGGGTTCTGGTGCAACGAGCGCTTCGAGGAGCTGATGGTCTCCGCCCGTGCGGAACTCGACCCCGATACCCGCAGGGCGCAGTATTACGAGATGCAGGAAATCGTCTCGAACGAAGGCGCGATCATCATCCCGATGTTTGCCAACTATGTCTTCGCGACCTCCAAGAAGATCGCGACCCCCGAGGCCATGGGCTCGAACTGGGACATGGACGGCGAACGCTGGGCCGAGCGCTGGTCCTTCGCCTGAGGCGAGTCCCTCTGATAGCAACGAAGACCCCCGGCCGTCGCGCCGGGGGTTTTTTCATGGCGCGATCCGGCGCAGAGGATCACATCGCCAATATCTCCCCGGTCCGCCGAACCGTGGCAATCTCGCCCTCCAGCGTCGCCAGGCTCACCGAATGCACCTGATCGGCACTGTGCGTTTGCCCGTCCGGCCCGGTCAGCCCGTAGGTCCAGACCGCATCTGCGGCATAGATCGGCCGAAACCCGTGATCCGCCGCGCTGCGCGTCGTGGACTCGACACAATGATTGGCCGTGGCACCGCACAGCACGACCCGCGCCACGCCCGCATCCCGCAGCAGGTCCAGCAAGGGCGTCCCCACGAACCCGCTGCTGCCGGTCTTGATCAACACCGGCTCGCCCGCATCCGGCGCCGCAACGGGCTGAACCTGAGATCCGGGGGCGTCGGGATGAAACGGGTCCTCGGGATCGGTGCCATGGTGATGGATGTGAATGACCGGACGGCCCGCGCCGCGAAACCCCGCCAGAAGCGCCGCGATATTGGCTTCCGCTCCGGGACAGGACCGCTCGGCCCCGTTTGCATCCTCATGGGCCAGCGCCATCTGCACATCGATCACCAGCAATGCGGTCGTCATCCCGTCATCTCCCGTCATGTCTTGGCCCCGGCCTGTCGTCCGGCCTGCCGCCCGGCCAGTATGGCCTCGACCCGCGGCCCGTAAATCCGGATGTTGATGTCGTCGTCGATCATCCGCCCCGGCGCTTCGTCATAGGTCAGGATCGCCGAAATCCGCGGCACCGCGCCCTTCACTTCCGTCACCCCGTGCAGCGAATAGCCCCCGCGGAACAGCGTGAATGTCCCGGCCCCGCGCGCAAAGGTCTGAGCCTGCGACAAATCCCCGTCCAGCAGCCGGTCCACCGCCACGCGGTTCTCGTCTTCGTCGGTGCGCGAATTGGGCAGAAAGGTGAACTCCCCTCCTTCCTCCGCCGCCTGCAACAGCAACGTGACCGTGCATTCGGTCGTGTCGTAGTGCCAGGCGTGCCAGCTGCCGGGCTGCAAGGCCACGACGTTCAGCGCCTGGAACTCGTCCGCGCACCGATAGAGCCGGTCCTTCTTCTGCACGCGTCGCACGAACTCGGTCAGCAGGTCAGAGCGGTAGAGTTGCTTCAGCCGCGTCCCGGCGGGGATCTGATCGTCCGCCAGCTGCACCGCGATATGGGTGAACTGTCTCCGGCGCGGATCGTCCTCGGGCAACGAGGGATCAATCGCCCCCTGATAGATATTGCGCTTCACATGCAGCACCTCGGCGGAGGGCAACAGATCGGTCGCTTCGCCGTTCAGCCATTCCAGCGCCTCGGGCCGCAGGAACCCGTCCAGACTGCACCAGCCATGGTCCTCCATGCTGTTCTGGCAGGCGGCCAGAAACGCGGCTCCTGCCCCCTGATCCAGGTCGGCGATCGGGTGGCGCTCCAGATCAACAAGATCGAGCGCGATGTCGCGCGCCAGTGTCGTGGTCGTCATCGGGGTCCTCCTCGCAGCCGAAAGCGGCCTGATGCCACTATGCAGAGGGGGCTCGCCCAGATAAAACGAAATAATCATCCCTAATGAACATAGAAAACTTATGGCAAACCCATGCATCCCAACCTCAACCTGAACTGGCTGCGCAGCTTCGAGGCCGCCGCCCGCCTCTCCAGCTTCACCGCCGCCAGCCACGAGATCGGTCTGACCCAGACCGCTGTCAGCCAGCATATCAAGGCGCTTGAAACCCGGCTGGGCGACACGCTCTTTCTGCGCCGTCCACGAAGCCTGCAACTCACCGATGCGGGACGCGCCTATCTGCCCAAGGTGCGCGAGGCGCTGGACACCATTTCGCTCGCAACCACCGGCCTTTTCGGGCCCCGGCAGGACAGCACATTGATCCTGCGCGCCTCCATGGCCTTCATCATCTGGCTGGCACCCCGCCTTGGCGCGTTTCAGGCCGCGCAGCCCGGCATCGGGATCAAGCTGGTAACCTCGATCTGGAAAGGCCCCGCCGATCGGCAGCCGGTGGACGTGGACATCGTTCTGGCCCCTCATGAGCACGCCGGCCCGGAGCTGGAAAGGCTCTCGGACGAGGCCCTCGTGCCCGTGGTCGGCGCGACCGCCGCGCCGGGGATTGCGGGGCCCGGTGACCTGCCGGGGCAAAAACCAATTCACATCCTGGGTTTTGACGATCACTGGGGGCGCTATCTCGCCGCCCATGACCTCGCGCCCGACACCTCGGGCGCGCGGCTCGTGACGGACACGTCCGTCGCGGCGATGGAGATGGTCGAGGCCGGTCTCGGCCCCACGGTGATGATCGAGCGATTTGCACGGCAGGCCATAGCGGCAGGCCGCCGCCTCAGGATCGTCGGAGACCCCGTGGCTCTGGGGCAATCCCATTACTTCGTCCGCGCCCGGCCGCAGGCCAGGGGACAGGCCGGGGTCGGGCTGTTCGAGGATTGGCTGCGCCAGCAGATGTGACATCCGGGCATTCGGGGACATCAGGGGGCAAACGGGGACATCCGGGACGGGATTTGATCAAATTCAGTACCGACGCGATACCGACGTTTTACCGACGTAGTACCGACGTTGTGGACTGGGCCTTCACGAAATACTAACCATTGTGGCCCGCCTCAGGCTATCGCGGCGCGGCTGACCGTATGCTCTACAGGCCCTGCTCAAAGGAAAACTGGCATGACGGGGCGCGTGTGCTAACATGATATACACGGACAAACTGATCGGGACACAGCGGTGTCACACGGCCAGGGTCCGCAACAGGGTGCGATGAGGTTTTGCTATTCCTTTCAGCGCTTTCTAGAACTGAATGGTGGCTGAATAACCGGTTCCCGACTGATTGAGCTGCCTCAGCGGGGGTCACTTGCGAATGGAACAGCTCGTCTTCACCTTTGAAATGGGCGTTGTCAGCGCGCTGCTGGCCTTCACGGTGTTCCTCTTCGTGTCGGAAATCGTGCGCATAGACCTTGCCGCGATCTTCATTCTGGTGATCCTCGGCATCCTCAGTTATCTCCCTTCTCTCAACAACTTGGCGGATGTGAACCGCCTCTTCGACGGTTTTGCCAGCAACGCCGTGATCTCCATCATTGCGGTCATGATCGTCGGGGCCGGGCTGGACAAGACCGGCATCATGAACAAGGTCGCCGCCACCATCATGAAGCGCGGCGGTGCCACCGAGGCCCGTATCCAGCCCATCGTCGCCGGCACCGTCGGCGTGATCTCCAGTTTCATGCAAAACGTCGGGGCGGCAGCGCTTTTTCTGCCCGTGGTCAGCCGCATCTCGACCCGTTCGGGCATCCCCATAAATCGCCTGCTGATGCCCATGGGGTTCTGCGCCATTCTGGGGGGCACGATGACCATGGTCGGCTCGTCGCCCCTGATCCTACTTAACGACCTGATAGATACGGCGAATCCCACCCTGCCCGAGGGTCAGAAAATGGCGAATTTCGGCCTGTTTTCCGTGACCCCGATCGGGGCCGTGCTGGTGGTCAGCGGCATCCTCTATTTCCTGCTCCTCGGGCGTTGGGTCCTGCCCGATGGCGGATCGGCCAGCCAGACCTCCGTAGGCCAGGGCATGTCGGCCTATCTCAAGCGCGTCTACGGCCTGCGCGCCGAGGTCTACGAGGTCGAAGTCCCCGAAGACAGCCCTCTCGTGGGTCAGATCCTGGCGGATGTGAACCTGGAAAACCACATCTACATCATCTCGACATTCTATCGGGGCAAATCCTCGATGGTACAGGTCCTGACCGCTGAAATTGCGGCTCCATGTCGCCTCGCCATTATCGGCAAGGGCGATGTGGTGAAGACGTTCGCTGACAAATACGGCCTGACCGTTCGCCCGGAACTTGATGTTTTTGTTGAGGATTTTGCGCCCACCAATGCCGGCATCGCCGAGATCGTCATCCCGCCGGAGTCCGATCTGATCGGCAAATCCCCGCGTGAGCTGCTGCTGCGCAAGACCTACGGCCTGTCGCTCCTTGCAATCCATCGGGGCGAGGAAACGCTGAGTCATGTCGAGACCGACGAACACGAACCCACCGCCATCGGCCTGGTCAGGTTCCAGCTCGGCGACATGCTTGTCTCCCATACCCGATGGGACAACCTGACAACCCTCAAGAACGACCGCAACCTTGTCATCATGACATCCGATTTCCCGCAGGAGGAACTGCGCCCGCACAAGGTGATGTGGGCTCTGCTGTTCTTCTTGATTTCGCTGTCTCTGATCCTGTTCACAGACGTGCGCCTGTCGCTGTGTCTTCTGACCGGCGCAGTGGGTATGCTGCTGACGAAGGTGCTGTCGATTGATGAGGCATATCAGGCGGTTGGGTGGAATACCGTTTTCCTCCTGGCCTGTCTCATCCCCTTGGGTCAGGCCGTGCAGAACACCGGAACGGCCGAGTGGATTGCGCAGCAGATCCTTGTTTTGCTGGATGGCTGGCCGATCTGGTCGCTTCAGACGGGTATTGCTCTTCTGGCCATGGCGTTTTCGCTTGTCATGTCCAATGTCGGGGCGACGGTCCTGCTGGTGCCTCTGGCCGTTTCCATCGCCGTTGCAGCAGGTGGCAATCCGGCGGTATTCGCGCTCACCGTCGCGATTTCGACGTCGAACTCCTTCATCATTCCGACCCATCAGGTCAACGCGCTGATCATGGGTCCGGCGGGATACAAGGTGATCGATTTCGTGCGCAGCGGCGGCATCATGACCGTTATTTTCCTGGTTGTATCCCTGGTGATGCTGAACGTCGTGTTCTGACAGACTCAGACCTTGGTGGCATGGGTCGAAGGGGTCACACCCTGACGCTTGAGCACCATCTCGCGCCATGAGATGAAGCTGACCGCACCCACGATGACCATGCCGCCCAACACCACGAACGGATCAACGCCTTCGCCAAAGAACAGCGCGCCCAGCAACACCGCCCAGACCAGCTGCAGGAATGTCACCGGCTGGGTGACCGCCAGCGGGGCCGCGCGAAAGGCCAGCGTCATCGTGTAATGCCCGCCCGTTGCCAGCGCGGCCACGCCGAAAAGAATGGTCAGTTCCAGCCCCGTCGGCGTCACCCATACGGCCAGCGCCATGGGCAGCAACCCTATCGTGACGGTGATCGACAGCATCCCCACCACGACGGCGGGCGACACCTCTTCGGTGGCCATCTTGGCCAGCAGGTAGGATGCGCCAAACATGATCGCCGTGACGATCATCGCCAGGTGCCCCGGCCCGATCTCGCGAAAGCCGGGGCGCAGGATGATCATCGCGCCGATCAGCGCCATCAGCACCGCCATGACGCGTCGTACAGCCAGCCGTTCGCCAAGGAAAAATGCAGCCCCCAGAGTAACATAGATGGGTGAGAGATAGTTCATTGCCGTCACGTCCGCGATCGGAATGCGGGCCATGGCAAAGAACCACAGCGCCACGCCGAGCGTGTGCACGACACCCCGGCAGGCAAAGAGTGTCCAGAGCCGTCTGGTCATCGGCGCCCGCAGCATCGGACGGATCATCGGCACCAGGAAAACCAGGCCCAGGACGTAACGCAGAAAGGCCGCTTCCGGGGCGGGAATGCGGGTGCCCAGAAGTTTGACCAGCGCCGTGACCGCCACGAAAAGCGCGCCCGTCACGATCATCCAGAAGACCCCCCATCCGGGCCGTGCCGACATCTCGCTTTTCATGGGGCCATCAAAGGAGCAAATCGCCGCGATTGTCGAGCCGCATTTAAAGCGTTTCGGCTTAAACCTAAGGCAGGGTTAAGTCGAAACGCCGCGCAACATATGAGCGTTGTGGGCGTTTCGGGAAAATCCGTGAGTCAGGTTTTTCTCGAAACGCTTTAGGTCATGGCAGGGGGATGAACTCATCCTCGTCACCCGGCGGCAGCCGGAACCGGCCATGGGCCCAATCGCCCTGTGCCCAGGCCTCCCTGGCGGCGTCGATCTTCTCACGGCTGGACGCCACGAAATTCCACCAGATATGGCGTGGGCCACTCAGCGTCTCGCCACCCAGCGCCATGATCCGCGCACCCTGTTCCCCTGCGGTCACGGTCATCGCATCACCCGGCCGAAACACCATCATGCGCCCCTTGTCGAACGCCTCGCCCGCGATCTCGACGGATCCTTCGAGGACATAGAGCCCACGGTCCTCATGGTCGTCAGGCATGGGCAGCCTGGCGCCGGGCAGCATCTCGACATCGGCATAGAACATGTCGGTGAAGGTGCTCACCGGGGCCCTGGCGCCCCAGCCACGGCCCATGATCAGCCGCAGTTTCTTGCCCTCTCCTTCGAGGACAGGAAGAGAGGTTTTCGAATGATGTTCAAAGCTTGCACCGCGATCCTCATCCTTTTCCGGCAAAGCCACCCAGGTCTGGATGCCGTAGAGCCGCGACTTGCCCAGGCGGGTCTCTTCGCTGGTGCGTTCCGAGTGAGTGACCCCTTGCCCCGCAACCATCCAGTTCACCTCGCCGGGATAGATCATCTGGTTGGTGCCCAGACTGTCCCGATGCTGAAATTCGCCGTCATAAAGGTAGGTGACCGTGCCCAGCCCGATATGCGGATGCGGGCGCACGTCGATGCCCTGCCCGGTCAGGAACTCGACCGGACCCATGTGGTCGAAGAAAATGAAGGGCCCGACCATCTGCCGCTGGGGTGCGGGCAGCGCGCGGCGGACCTCGAAATCGCCCAGATCCCGCGCGCGTGGCACGATCAGGGTTTCGATATCCTCAAGCCGTCCTGCCTCGGGGCGGGCAGGCTCAAGCGTCGGGTTCCAGCTCATGGCATATCCTTTCAACCGGTATCTTCGCGCCCAAGATAGCGCGGCAGCGATCGCCGCCAAACGCGGATTTGCGCACAGACCCTGTGCCACCGCCTTGCCAATCCCGTGCCAACCCTGCGCCAACCCTGTGTCAACCCTCCGCCAACCCTGTGCAAAGACTGGACAATCGAAGGCCCGGCGGCGCAATGTCGCGCGGCATGGATCACGATACACGATACCCGGCCATCTCGGACCTGGCCAGAGGCGCCCGGCGGCGTTTGCCTCGCTTTGTCTGGGAGTATCTGCACGCAGGCACCGGCGAGGACGAAACCCGCGACCGCAATGCGCGGGCCTTCCGGAACATCCGGCTGATGCCGTCGGTTCTGCATGGCGAGGTTACACCCTCCCTGAGCGCGCCTCTGCTGGGTGCGGACATGCCGCTGCCAATCGGGGTCGCGCCAGTCGGCATGTCGGGCCTGATCTGGCCGGATGCCGAGCGCCTGCTCGCCCGATCTGCCGCCAGGGCCGGTTTGCCCTTCACGCTGTCGACCGTCGCGACGCAGACCCCCGAAACCATCGGCCCTCTGGCCGGTGAACACGCCTGGTTTCAGCTCTACCCGCCGCGCGACCAGAAGATCAGGCTCGATTTGCTCGAGAGGGTGAAACGCGCAGGGTTCAAGGTGCTGGTCCTGACGCTCGACGTTCCGGTCGCCTCACGCCGCGAGCGGCAGTTGCGATCGGGCCTCACAACACCGCCGCGCCTGAGCCCCCGCTTGCTGGCGCAGATCGCGGCGCGGCCGGCCTGGGCCCTGGGCATGGCACTCGGACAGAAACCCCGGATGCGGACAATCGACAGCTACATGCCCGATATCAAAGGCTTGCCATCCAATGCTCACGCGGGATACCTGCTGCGGACCTCACCCGACTGGTCCTATCTGGACTGGCTGCGCGACGCCTGGAACGGGCCACTCGTGGTCAAGGGCGTGATGGATGTGCGGGATGTGCCGCGACTGCAAGGCTCGGGCGTCGATGCGATCTGGATCAGCAATCATGGCGGGCGGCAGTTTGATGCCGCCCCCGCCACCATCGAAGTGCTGCCTGACATCCGCTCGGTCACGGACCTGCCGTTGATCCTGGATGGCGGCGTGTCCGGTGGGCTCGACATATTGAGGGCCATGGCGTTTGGGGCGGATTTCGTCATGCTGGGCCGGGCCTGGCACTACGCATTGGCCGCACTCGGGCCGCGAGGGCCTGAGCATCTTCAGCATATCCTGCGCGCCGATCTGGAAGCGAACATGGGGCAGCTGGGGCTTGCCCGTGTGCAAGACGCGGCAAGCCGCCTGATCGCACCCGAGTGAGGCCCGAGTGAGACAGGACGACCATCGCCCGACGCAAGGACGGACCGGGTAAGAAATTTCTCTGGAGGGTAAAACCGCCCTGCCCGGGATTGCGCAAACCTTGCACAAATCTTACAAGACCCCAAAAGATGGTGCTGCAGCGCGGCATGACGCTGCGGCACCTGCTTCTGAACAAGGGGGACAGCCGGTGCGTGACTTCAAAAAAATCCTGATCGCCAACCGCGGCGAGATTGCCATCCGCATCATGCGGGCTGCCAATGAGATGGGCAAACAGACCGTTGCGGTCTTTGCCGAAGAGGACAAGCTGGGCCTGCACAGGTTCAAGGCGGACGAGGCGTACCGAATTGGCCAGGGACTGGGCCCTGTGGCCGCCTATCTGAGCATCGACGAGATCATTCGCGTGGCGCTCGAATCGGGCGCGGACGCCATCCACCCGGGCTATGGTCTTCTGTCCGAGAACCCCGAATTCGTGGATGCCTGCGACGCCAACGGCATCACCTTCATCGGCCCGCGCGCCGAGACCATGCGCGCGCTTGGCGACAAGGCAAGCGCCCGGCGTGTGGCCGTCGAGGCCGGTGTTCCGGTCATCCCCGCGACCGAGGTGCTGGGGGATGACATGGCCGCCATTGCCACGGAGGCCCGCAAGATCGGCTATCCCCTGATGCTCAAGGCGTCATGGGGCGGCGGCGGGCGCGGGATGCGCCCCATCAACGACCCCGGCGAGCTCGAAGAGAAAATCCTCGAAGGCCGGCGCGAGGCCGAGAACGCCTTTGGCAATGGCGAAGGGTATCTCGAAAAGATGATCCTTCGGGCGCGCCATGTCGAGGTGCAGATACTCGGCGACAAACATGGCAACATGTACCACCTCTACGAGCGTGACTGCTCGGTCCAGCGCCGCAACCAGAAGGTCGTGGAACGCGCCCCGGCACCCTACCTCACGGACGAACAGCGCGAAGAGATTTGCCAGCTGGGCTACAGGATCTGCAAGCATGTGAACTATGAATGCGCCGGCACGGTCGAGTTCCTGATGGATATGGACAGCGGCAAGTTCTACTTCATCGAGGTGAACCCGCGCGTACAGGTGGAACATACCGTGACCGAAGAGGTCACCGGCATCGACATCGTGCAGGCCCAGATCAAGATCGCCGAAGGCCAGACACTGGCCGTCGCAACCCGCAAGGCCAGCCAGGACGAGATCAGGCTCAATGGTCACGCGCTTCAGACGCGGATCACCACCGAGGACCCCCAGAACAACTTCATCCCCGATTACGGCCGCATCACCGCCTATCGTTCGGCCACGGGCATGGGCATCCGTCTCGATGGCGGCACGGCCTATGCGGGCGGCGTGATCACGCGCTACTACGACTCGCTCCTGGTCAAGATCACCGCGCACGCTCAAACCCCCGAGGCGGCGATTGCCCGGATGGACCGCGCCCTGCGCGAGTTCCGTATCAGGGGCGTGAGCACCAATATCTCTTTCGTGGAGAACCTGCTCAAGCACCCGACCTTCCTGAGCAACGAATACACGACCAAATTCATCGACACGACGCCGGACCTCTTCAAGTTCTCGCGCCGCCGCGACCGGGGCACCAAGGTGCTGACCTACATCGCCGACATCACCGTGAACGGGCACCCCGAGACGCAAGGCCGCCCCGAGCCCTCGGCAGAGACCAAACTGCCCAAGCCTCCAGCGCGGATCGGGGCAATCGCGCCCGGCACCAAAACGCTGCTCGAGGACAAGGGGGCCAAGGCCGTGGCCGACTGGATGCTGGCGCAGAAACGTCTGCTTCTGACCGACACCACCATGCGCGACGGGCACCAATCGCTTCTGGCCACGCGTATGCGCTCCATCGACATGAACCGTGTGGCGCCCGCCTATGCCGCCAACCTGCCCGAGCTGTTCTCGGTCGAGTGCTGGGGCGGTGCGACGTTCGACGTGGCTTACCGCTTCTTGCAGGAATGCCCGTGGCAGCGCCTGCGCGAGCTGCGCGCCAAGATGCCGAACCTTCTGACACAGATGCTGCTCAGGGCGTCGAACGGAGTGGGCTATACCAACTACCCCGACAATGTCGTGCGGGAGTTCGTGCGCCAGGCGGCCGAGACCGGCGTCGATGTCTTCCGCGTCTTCGACAGTCTCAACTGGGCCGAAAACATGCGCGTCGCGATGGACGCAGTCATCGACAGCGGCAAGATCTGCGAAGGCACGATCTGCTATACGGGCGACATCCTCGACCCGGACCGCGCCAAGTATGACCTGAAATACTATGTCTCGATGGCCAGGGAGTTGCAGGATGCCGGCGCGCATATCCTGGGGCTCAAGGACATGGCCGGTCTGCTCAAGCCCGCCTCGGCCACGGTGCTGGTCAAGGCGCTCAAGGACGAGCTCGACATCCCCGTGCATTTCCACACCCATGACACGTCCGGCATCGCCGGGGCCACAATCCTGGCCGCCGCCGCCGCCGGTGTGGACGCGGTGGATGCGGCCATGGATGCATTTTCAGGCGGCACATCACAGCCCTGCCTGGGGTCGATTGTCGAGGCGCTGGCCAATACCGAGCGAGACACCGGCATCAACCCGGCGCGCATTCGCGAAATGTCGGATTACTGGGAACAGGTCCGCGCGCAATACGTGGCCTTCGAGAGCGGCCTGGCAGCCCCGGCGTCAGAGGTCTACCTGCACGAGATGCCCGGCGGCCAGTTCACCAACCTCAAGGCACAGGCGCGCAGCCTCGGTCTCGAGGACCGCTGGCCCGAGGTCGCCCGCACCTATGCGGATGTGAACCAGATGTTCGGTGACATCGTGAAGGTCACGCCGTCGTCCAAGGTCGTGGGCGACATGGCCCTGATGATGGTCAGTCAGAACCTGACCCGCGCGGATGTCGAGGACCCGGATACCGACGTGGCGTTCCCCGATTCCGTCGTGGACATGATGCGCGGCAACCTGGGCCAGCCCCCGGGCGGGTTCCCCGAAGCGATCATCTCCAAGGTGCTTAAAGGCGAAAGCCCCAACACCGAACGCCCGGGCAAGCATCTGGAACCGATCGACCTCGAAGCCACCCGCGCCGATCTCAAGGCTCAGCTCGAAGGCAAGGATGTCGATGACGAGGACCTCAACGGCTACCTGATGTATCCCAAGGTGTTCCTCGACTATATGGGGCGTCACCGGATCTATGGCCCGGTGCGGACCCTGCCGACGCGGACATTCTTCTATGGGATGCAGCCCGGCGAAGAAATCAGCGTCGAGATCGATCCGGGCAAGACGATGGAAATCCTGCTCCAGGCCGTGGGCGAGACCCATGAAGACGGTGAAGTGCGGGTGTTCTTCGAACTCAACGGTCAGCCGCGCGTGATCCGGGTGCCGAACCGTCTGGTGAAATCGCAGACCGCCGCGCGGCCCAAGGCGGACCAGGGCAATGCCAATCATGTCGGCGCGCCCATGCCCGGCGTGGTGGCCAGCGTGGCCGTCCAGGCCGGGCAGAAGGTCAAACAGGACGACCTGCTGCTGACCATCGAGGCGATGAAGATGGAAACCGGCATCTATGCCGAAAAGGACGCGGTGGTGAAGGCCGTCCATGTGAATGCGGGCGGGCAGATTGACGCCAAGGACCTGCTGGTCGAACTCGACGACTGAACGCGATGTGCCATCGGGCCCCGGAGTGATCCGGCGGCTCGTCGGGACAAGAGCACGGACGCCGCAGACGCAACGCCCGGGTTTCCCTTTGCTGCCACGCCTTTGCGGGGTTCATGCGATCGCGCGTTTGCGACGCCTTTGCTGACGCCTGTCCCGATCACCGGTGCCGCGTTCACCGCTTATGTGCCGGCCTTCGCTCAGACTGCCTTGCCGCCTGGCTCCGAGGCACCGCACGGTACCCTGACCGGATCATAACCAATTCGCCCAATGCTGCGCACCAATTCACATTCCGTGCTCAGGGGGTTTCATGTCCGAACAATCCGCCAATCTCTCGCTGCCCTATATCCAGCCGTCGCAGGCGCAAAAGCATGTGACCCACAACGAGGCGCTTCGCGTACTGGATGCCGTGGTGCAACTTACCGTGAACAGCGCCGACGAAACCGCGCCTCCCGCCGCCACGGACGGGCAGCGCTGGATCGTCGCCGCCTCGGCCAGCGGGGCCTGGGCCGGGCAGGATCAGAAGATCGCCGTTTACGACGACAATGCCTGGGCCTTCTTTGAGGCCTCCGAGGGCTGGCTCGCCTATGACAGGAACAGCTCGGCCCTTTTGGTCTTTGACGGGGCGGTATGGGCCCCGGCCATCGGCACCGGCGCGTTCTCGGACGGCTCGCTCACCCAGGTGGGCGTCAACACGACAGCGGATGCCACGAACCGGCTGGCCGTGAAATCCGACCAGGCGCTCTTCAGCCATGATGACGTGACACCGGGCAGCGGCGATGTGCGCCTTGTCGCCAACAAGGATGCGACGGCGCGGGATGCGGGCTTTGCCTTGCAGACGGGCTACACGACCCATGCGCTTTTCGGGCTGTACGGTTCGGACGACATGGAGCTCAAGGTCTCGCCCGACGGGACGACCTATCAGACGGCGATGCGCGCCGACAACGCCAGCGGCAACGTGGCGTTCGGCGGCGTCACCCCGTCTGCCGACCCCGGCACAATGGATGCAGGCGGTGCCCTGATGGTGCGGCGCGAAACCAACGCGCACAACACCGCCAGCAGCTACACGGCCTTCGTGCTCGGCGCGCCGGGCGACAGTGGCGGGCTCTACGCGATCTCGCGCAGCAATCCTGCCAACCGCCCATTTACCGGCGTCAGTGGCTGGGACAGCGGCTCGCTGCGTATCATCTATTTCGGCGGCGGCGGCTGGGCCTGTCCGGATGCCAATGAACACAGGTTCTACTGTGCCCCCACCTACACCGAGAGCAACAACACCGGCAAACTGTCACTGCTGATCCGCAACGGCTATGTCCGCAACGAAACCGACGAGTTGCACGCCGCTGTTTCGCCGAATGGCACGGAAATGCGGTTCCAGATCATCGAAGAGGATGTGGCCACCGGATCGGGTGCAACGGTCGACAGTTCGACCCAGATCCCCGACGGCGCCGTCGTGTTCAACGTGTCCTCGCGGGTGACATCGACGATCTCCGGAGCCACCAGCTTCGATGTGGGCACCGCCGCCACCGCGGACCAGTTCGGCGCATCGCTGGGCACCGCTGCGGGCGCGGCCAACCTTGGCACGATCAGTCCGACCGGGTTCAATGCGAATACGCCCATTCGTCTCACGGCAAATGGCGGCAACTTCGCCGGCGGCAGCGTCAGGATTGCAATCTGTTTCTACAAGCCGTTGGCACCGTCGTCCTAGAATACCGAGGCGCGGCGATGCTCATGCCAAAAACTTTGCGCCGGGCCGCGATTTTTCCCTTGCAGCGCCCGGCCAGAGTTTATATCTCACGGCCACCCAAGGACGCGGGTGTAGCTCAGGGGTAGAGCGTTACCTTGCCAAGGTAAATGTCGTGAGTTCGAATCTCATCACCCGCTCCAAATTCTTCCAAGTCCTGTAGTGCCACAGAACCGGATGACCGAGTTCTGAAGGCCTTCGGCGTGTCGGCTGGCCAGCCCGCGAATCTGGTGCGCGCAATTGCCACTGTGCGGAGCGCTGGGGCCGTTGCAGCGATGGCAACGCCGCCCTGTGATTTCTCCGGCATGGCAAAACCCCGATCCTCGTTCAGCCGGGCAAAGATGTTTTCGAGTAAGCTTGTCCTTCGCTCCGGCAGGAAACCGCCGTAAGCAGGCGCTTATTTCTTTGTCGTAAACCCGAAGCCAATGGCGCTGTGCCCCAAGCGTACCGAAATGATCAGCAAGCGGCAGCTCAGGTTGTCGCATCACGGCACCATACATTCGGTGCTCTCAGCAAAAGGAACTGAATCATGCGCAAACTCGCACTTATCGCACTTATCGCATTCGCCTCTCCGGCGCTCGCCGAAGATGTGACGATGGACAGCGTTCTCGGCACGACGATCGAAGAGGTCCAGGCGTCCCTGACGGCCATGGGCTATGAGGTCCGCAAGGCCGAGATGGAAGATGGCAAGATCGAGGTCTACTTCGTTCGTGACGGCAAGATGGGCGAAGTCTATGTGAGCCCCGAGACCGGCGCGGTCACGAAACTCGAAACAAAGAGCTGACCCCGTGGTCGCCGTCAGCAAACAGGCCAGCGGGCGCGAAAGCGTCCGCCAGGTCGCCGTTTGGGATCCGCTGGTGCGATTGATCCACTGGTCCCTCGCCCTGACGATCCTTCTCAACGGCACCTTCGTGGACGCGGAAAGCAAGACCCACGAATGGATCGGATACATCGCCCTCGGCCTCGTTGGTCTGCGGCTGGTCTGGGCGCTCGTCGGTCCAAGACATGCGCGCTTTTCAGCATTCCCGCCAAGCCCCGGCCGCGCGGTCCGTCATCTCAGGGCGATGCTGGCCGGGGATCGCAGCGTGCATCTGTCGCATAACCCGCTCGGGGCCCTGATGGCCTACAACATCTGGGCAAGCGTAATTGCCATTGGCGTGACCGGCTACATGATGACGACCATCACCTTCTTCGGCGTGGGCTGGGTCGAAGAGCTGCATGAGGTTATCTTCAACTGGCTCGTGCTGTCGGTTGCGCTGCATGTCGCCGGTGTGGCCTTCGATACGTGGCGCTCCGGTGTCAATCTGGTCCGGGCCATGGTAAACGGGCGCAAGACCATTCCCGAGGGACGCGACGTGACATGAGACCGAGGCTCTGGCCTGCACGAACAAGGGAAAGGCGCGCGACGGTTATTGCGGGCCTTATCCTGTTGCAGGCCCTCAGCGCGCTGTTCTTCATCGGCGACGTGATCGAGGATTTTCGCGGGGGCGGGCATCTCGACAATCCGCACCTCTTGCTTGAGACCGTTGCGGCGGTTGTCCTGATCGCGGGCGTCATCTTTCTCATGATCGAATTGCGCGGCTTGCTCTTGCGTATGTCGGATATGCAAACCGGTCTGGAAATTGCCCACGGACAACTGGCAGAAGTTATCGAAGGCTTTTTCGAAGACTGGAACCTGACCAATGCAGAGCGGGACGTGGCCCTCATGATCCTGAAGGGGCTGGACAATGATACCATCGCCCAGGTCCGTAACACGGCGCCCGGCACCGTTCGCGCGCAGGCCACAAGCATCTATGCGAAATCGGCAACTGATGGACGTGCGCAATTCATCAGCCTCTTTGTGGAAGAACTGCTGGCAGGAAGCATCGGCTCGGAGACTGACGCCGGGTCTGTGTCTTTGACCCAATCCACCGGCAAACCGGCGACCAAAAATCGCGCGTCCTTGTAAGGGATGGAACAATGGCCGGGCCAGGATCACATCCTGACGGCCCGCATTGCCTCGCCCGCAGCGGGTGGCGGCACGCGCCCGTCCCCGGGCGCGCCGCTTCACGCCATCCGGATGCCTCAGATATCCAGCGTGTTCACCCGCTCCCATTCGCTGAAATGCGACACGAAACTGTTCCACTCCTGGTGCTTCATCTTCAGGAACGCCGCCGAGAATTCATCCCCCATCGACGCCTTGAGGCCCTTGTCGCGGTCATAGGCCCTGAGCGCGTCGAGCATGTTGAGCGGCAGTTTCGGCGCGCCGCGCACCTTGTGGCCTTCGGCATACATGTCGATGTCCCAGCGCTTGCCCGGGTCGGCCTGGGTGCGAATACCATCCAGCCCCGCCGCGATGATCACCGCCTGCAACAGATACGGGTTCACCGCCCCGTCCGGCAGGCGCAGCTCGAACCGGCCCGGCCCCGGCACGCGCACCATGTGGGTGCGGTTGTTGCCTGTCCAGGTGACCGTGTTGGGCGCCCAGGTGGCCCCCGACATGGTGCGCGGCGCGTTGATCCGCTTGTAGCTGTTCACCGTGGGGTTGGTGATGGCCGCCAGGGCGGAGGCGTGTTTCATGATCCCGCCCAGGAACCACTTGCCCTTTTCGCTCAGGCCCACCTCACCGGTCGGGCCTTCGCCCTTACCGGCAAAGACATTGACCTTGGCCTGGTCGCCCGGCGCGTCCCACACGGAAATATGCGCGTGACACCCGTTGCCCGTGAGCCCCTCGACGGGCTTGGGCATGAAGGTGGCGCGATAGCCGTGTTTCTCGGCCACGGATTTGGTCATGAACTTGAAGAACGAGTGCTTGTCGGCCGTGGCCATCACGTCGTCGAATTCCCAGTTCATCTCGAACTGGCCATTCGCGTCCTCGTGATCGTTCTGATACGGTCCCCAGCCCAGATCGAGCATGTAGTCGCAAATCTCGCGCACCACATCCAGCCGCCGCATGATCGCCTGCTGGTCATAGCAGGGCTTCTCGGCGATGTCGTACTCGTCCGAGATCGTCTTGCCGTCGGGCGTCATCAGAAAATACTCGGCCTCGATGCCGGTCTTGACATACATCCCCTCTTCGGCGGCCTCGTCGATCAGCCGTTGCAGCACGTTGCGCGGGGCCTGAGCCACGGGTGCGCCCTCCATCACGGGGTTGGCGGGGACCCAGGCGATCTCGGGTTTCCACGGCAACTGGATCACCGCAGACGGGTCCGGTACCGCCAGCATGTCGGGATGCGCGGGCGTCAGGTCAAGCCAGGTGGCAAAGCCCGCAAAACCCGCGCCGTCCTCCTGCATGTCGGCAATCGCCTGCGCCGGGACCAGCTTGGCCCGCTGCCCGCCGAAGAGGTCCGTGTAGGAGATCATGTAGTATTTGATCCCCCTTTCGGCGGCATATTTTCCCAGATCGCGTGTCATCCCTCATCTCCCTGTCGGTTTTTCTTTCAACTCTATGATTTCAAACGCCACCAGATCGTCCCAATTCCGGGTCCATCTGTCAAAACTTTCCGGGGCGTCGGTTTCCATCACCTGCCAGCAGGTTGCGTCGTCGGCGCTCAGCCAACTGTCGATGTAGTGCAGCCCCTCCGGCAGCATCCTCCCCATCTTCGCAAGCCGTGCATAGACGGTGGCCGAATGCCCCTCGCGGAAGCGTTCGACCACCATGTAGCGCGGCATCAGAAGCCCGTGCCCGGCTTGCCCGGCCACCATTCGGTCCCCGCGAGCGGCACCTGCGCCATGGCCGCGGCCTCGATGGTCAGCGCCACGAGGTCCTCAGGCTCCAGATTGTGCAGGTGGTTCTTGCCGCAGGCCCGCGCGATGGTCTGCGCCTCCAGCGTCATGACCTTGAGGTAGTTGCGCAAGCGCCGCCCGCCCTCGACCGGATCGAGGCGTTTCTCAAGCTCGGGGTCCTGGGTGGTGATACCGGCGGGGTCGCGGCCCTCGTGCCAGTCGTCATAGGCGCCCGTGGTGGAGCCCAGTTTCTGATACTCGGCCTCCCATTTGGGATCGTTGTCGCCGATGGCGATCATCGCCGCGGTGCCGATGCTGACCGCATCCGCGCCCAGAGCCATGGCCTTGGCCACATCCGCGCCCGAGCGGATACCGCCCGAGAGGATCAGCTGCACCTTGCGGTGCATCCCGAGATCCTGAAGCGCCTGAACGGCAGGGCGGATGATGGCCAGCGTGGGCTGACCCACATGTTCGATGAACACGTCCTGCGTGGCCGCCGTGCCGCCCTGCATCCCGTCCAGCACCACCGCGTCGGCCCCGGCCTTGACGGCGAGCGTCGTGTCGTAATAGGGCCGCGCGCCTGCGACCTTGACATAGATCGGCACGCGCCAGCCGGTTATTTCGCGAAGCTCAAGTATCTTGATCTCAAGATCGTCCGGCCCCGTCCAGTCCGGATGACGACAGGCCGAGCGCTGGTCGATCCCCTTGGGCAGGTTGCGCATTTCGGCCACCCGGTCCGAGATTTTCTGCCCCAGCAGCATCCCGCCGCCGCCAGGCTTGGCCCCCTGCCCCACGACGATCTCGATGGCGTCCGCGCGGCGCAGGTCGTCGGGGTTCATGCCATAGCGGCTGGGCAGGTACTGGTAGACAAGCTTGTCGGAATGGCCGCGCTCCTCGGGTGTCATGCCGCCGTCACCGGTCGTGGTCGAGGTGCCTGCCGCCGACGCCCCGCGCCCCAGCGCCTCCTTGGCCGCCCCGCTCAGCGCGCCAAAGCTCATGCCCGCGATGGTGATCGGGATGTCCAGCTCGATCGGGGTCTTGGAATGCAGACCCCCGATGGTGACGGAGGTCTCGCATTTCTCGCGATACCCCTCGAGCGGATAGCGCGAAATGGACGCGCCCATGAACAGAAGGTCATCGAAATTGGGCACGCGCCGCTTGGCACCGCCGCCCCGGATGTCATAGATGCCCGTGGCCGCCGCCCGGCGGATTTCGCTGTTCACCTCGTTGGTGAAGGTCGCCGACTGGCGCGGCAGGGTCTGCCGGATTTTCGTGTTGTCCATGATCGTGATCCCTCAATAGGCGCCGGCGTTGTCGACGTCGAAATTGTAAAGCTTGCGGGCCGAGCCATAGCGCGTGAACTCTTCGGGCCTGGCGTCCACTCCGGCCTCTTCCAGCAACTCGGTCAGAAGCGCGACATGCTCGGGCCGCATGTCCTTCTTCTCGCAATCGGCCCCGAGGCTCTTGACCTTGCCGCGCACAAAGAGGCGCGCCTCGTAGCAGCTGTCGCCCAGCGCGTCGCCCGCGTCACCGCAGACCACCAGATTGCCCGATTGCGCCATGAAGGCCGACATGTGCCCGATATTGCCCTGAACGACGATGTCCACGCCCTTCATCGAAATGCCGCAGCGCGAGGAGGCATTGCCCTTGACCACGATCATGCCGCCATGGGCCGTGGCCCCCAGATACTGGCTGGCGTCGCCCTCGATGATGATCTTGCCGGACATCATGTTCTCGCCCGTGCCGGGGCCCGCCGAGCCGTCCACGCGGATCGTGGCCTGCTTGTTCATGCCGCCGCAATAGTAGCCCGTGGAGCCGCGCACCGTGACCTCAATGGGCGCATCCAGCCCTACGGCGATCGCGTGGCTGCCCTTGGGGTTCACGATGTCCCAGGCGGTTTCGTTCGTGTCCTGCGCCTGTGCGTGCAGGGTCTCGTGCAGGGCGCGCAGGCCCTTCTCGCTCAGATCGAATGTCTGCATCTCAAAACTCCGTCCTGCGTTTCATGTTGAAATAGGCGCGAAAAACCCTGCCTCTCCCTTCGGTCGAACGGGCATTTCGAGGCGTTCTTTTTAGGGGCATCATGAAACGCATCAGTGGCTCCAGAAATAGACGGTTGCGGGCTCGGGCTCCCAGACCTTCGCATCCTCGATGCCGGGCAGGTTCACCAGCGCGCGGTATTCGCTGCCGAAGGCCACATACTGATCGGTTTCGGCCAGAACGGCGGGCTTGCACGCGATGGGGTCACGCACCACGCCGAAACCGTCCTTGGTGCCCACCACGAAGGTGTAGAACCCGTCGAGATCATCAAGCCCCGCCTCGAGCGCCTCGCCCAAAGTGGCACCCTGCTGCATTTTCCAGGTGAGATAGGCCGCGCCGACTTCGGTGTCGTTCTCGCTCTCGAATGTCATGCCCGCGCGCTTCAGCACACGGCGCAGCGAGTTGTGATTGCTGAGCGATCCGTTGTGCACAAGACACTGGTCCGGACCCGTCGAATAGGGATGCGCGCCATCCGTGGTCACGGCGCTTTCGGTGGCCATGCGGGTGTGGCCGATGCCATGGCTGCCGGTCATCCCGCTAAGCGAGAACCGCGCCGCAACCTCTTCGGGAAGGCCGACTTCCTTATAGATTTCAATGCTGTCGCCGCCACTCATGATGCGCATGGCGGGATAGGCTCCGGCAATGAATGCGCGCGCTTCGCCCAGCTTGTCGCCGGGGACGGACAGCACCGCATGGCTGTCGCGCTGCGCAAAGCCGACCTTGGCGCCGATGGCCGTGCCGAGCGCCTCTACCACGCCGTCAAACCCGTCATCGGACTGCACGGTCAGCTTGGCCACACCGTCGCCCTCCCCAGAGTAGATCGCAATCCCCGCACTGTCGGGACCACGGTCGGTCATGGTGATCAGCATTTCGGTCAGAAGATGCCCCAGTTCGGGCTCAAGGGACCGGTCCTTGAGAAACAGGCCAACAATTCCGCACATATCTCGCTCCTCCGCATGAACTGGCGCAGATACCCATGAAAATCGCCCCGGAATCGCCCCGGCGAGAATCACTCCCGGAATTTTCCTGATGGGAACAAAATTTTACCGATGATGTGGATCAGGGGTGCGTTTGTCAAGCGCGCTTTGTCACCCAGGCGCGTTGATCGGCCATCCCCATGGAGGCCAGAACCGGGTCCCTGGCCTGGCGGGTCCTGAAGGCGTCCTTGTCGCCCATCCCCCGCCAATCCGCGGCGATCAGCGATTGCGCCACGGCACCGCCCAGCGTCGTCCCCGGCCCGGTGACGATAAAGAGGTCGGGGGCAAACTCGCGCGCGGCGGTGCGGACCGCGCCCGCAAAGTCATAAGGTTCGGTCACCTGATGGCCCAGCGTATAGTCCCAAAGGTTAACGGGTGATGTCGCGCCCGGCCACCAGACCGCTCCGCGACCGTCGATCAGCGGCAGGTCGGGCTGACCAAAGAGCGCGGCGCCGAGCGACGCCCTGCCCCGCTCGGCCACAGGGGCCTGCATGGCCGCGTGAAAGCCCGCATGGTTGGCCAGACGCAGCGGATACCGGTCCTGCGCCAGAAACCGGCCCTCGAACGCCTCCAGCGCCGTTTCGTTGCCCGCCAGCACCAGCATCCCGCCAAGATCGATGGACAGGCTCAGCTCATGGTCCTCACGCGCGGCGATCTCGGCCATCAGGGCCAGAACCTCGGACCGTTGCGCAGGATCAGGCCGCCAATCCTCGCCCACGATGGGGATCACCAGTTGACCGCCGATCATCGCCTCCTGCATGAAGGCGCCCATGGTGTTCACCAGATCGAACCCGGCCTCATGGTCAAGCGCCCCGGCCAGCGCCAGGGCGCTGTACCAGCCCATGGAATTGCCGGTCACGGCGACGATGTCGATGGCCTCGCGGTCGATCGACAGGAAATCACCCAGCGTGGCCGCATAGATCAGCGCCGAGGCGTTGTCGCCCCGCGTGTGGCGCGCCACCGAATAGCGCGCGGCCCCGTCGAGCGCGCTCAGGGTCTCCTCGCCACGCTCGGCGCGGCGCACGTCAAACCGCGCGAGCAGGTCGGCATCGGGGAAATGCGCGCCCAGACAGCCCAGCTCGGTCTTGGTATAGGTGCCGCGTCCCGGACAAATGACCACCGCCGTCTTCATGGGCCTTTCCCCCGCTCTTTCCCCCGTGCCATAAGCGCACGGGCCGCGGCCTCGATACTCAGCGCCGAGGGCATGGTCGCGGCATAGGCGGGGCCGGTGGCGATGAAACTGTCGCGGGCCATCTCGCGGGCGAAGGGCAGATCCAGGCGTTCGGCACAGAGCGCCATGAGCGCCTCGGCCACGCCGCCCGAGGCGCGGGTCTCATCGACGATCAGCACATGTCCGGCCGCGCCGATGGCCTCGATGATCGCATCCTGCGGCAGGGGCGACAGCCAGCGGATGTCGATGACCCGCGTGGCGATGCCGTCGCGCTCCAGCGCGGCCCGGGCCTGTTGCGACAGCAGGACGCCGTTGCCGAAGGTCACGATGGCAAGGTCCGCGCCGTCGCCATGCACCCCGACCTCGCCCAGCGCGATCCGCGCATCCGGCGCGGGATAGGTCTGCATCCAGCCGCCGTCGCCCGCCTCGTGCAGGTCCCGCATCGGATAGAGCGCGATAGGCTCCAGGAAGGCCACCACCCGCTGCTCCTCGCGCGCCAGGCGCACGGCCTCGCGCAGCATCATCGCCGCATCGGCCCCGTTGGAGGGCACCGCCAGGATCAGCCCCGGAATGTCGCGCAGCACCGCGACCGAGTTGTCATTGTGAAAGTGCCCGCCAAAGCCCTTCTGATAGCCCAGCCCCGCGATGCGCAGGACCATCGGGTTGGTGTATTGCCCGTTCGAGAAGAACGGCAGCGTCGCCGCTTCGCCCCGCAGCTGGTCCTCGGCATTGTGCAGATAGGCGAGGAACTGGATTTCCGGGATCGGGACAAAGCCGTTATGCGCCATGCCGATGCCGAGACCGAGGATGGATTGCTCATCCAGCAGCGTGTCGATCACCCGGTCGGGGCCAAACCGCGCGAACAGCTTCTGCGTGACGCCGTAGACCCCGCCCTTGCGGCCCACATCCTCGCCCATCAGCGCGATCTCGGGATGCTCCAGCATGAGGTCGGTGAGCGCCCAGTTGATCAGGCGGCTCATGATCTGCGGTTCGTCCATCGCGCGCAGGTCGCCGCCGAAGGCGCGGGCCCGTGCGTCGGGGTCGGGACCGTTGGTGGGGCGGCAGGCGCGTTTGGGCGGGATCAGGCTGGCCATCACGTCCTGCGCCGTTTTCAGGCGCGGGCGGGTCACCGCCTCTTCGGACACGCGGGCCACGCGGGCGCAGGTCTCGGTATAGACCCCGAGCGCGGCGCCGGGGGTCATGGCACCCGCCGCGTCCAGCAGCCGGACGGAGTGCAGCAGGGGATCGTTGGCCTCGTCCGCCTCGACCTCGGATTTGGGCAGGTAGCTGGTCGGCACGTCCGCGCCGGCATGGCCATAGAGCCGCACAGTGCGGATATGCAGAAAGGCCGGGCGGCGCTGTGTGCGCACGTAATGGGCGGCCTCGCGGGCGACCCGGAACGTCTCGAACATGTCCAGCCCGTCGCAGTGGAAATACTTCAGCCCCGGGCGGGCCGAGAAACCGGCCGCGATCCAGCCCCTTGGCGTCCTGACCGAGATGCCGATGCCGTTGTCCTCGCACACGAAGAGAAGCGGCATCGGCACCGACTGAAACGCCGTCCAGCAGGCCGTGTTGATGGCCCCCTGCGCCGTGGAATGGTTGGCCGAGGCGTCCCCGAAGGAGCAAAAGACGAGGCTGTCGGCGGGCAGGCCGGCATGTTCGGGCGCGTGCCGCCGGGCCGCGCCGATGGAATAGGCCGCGCCCACCGCCTTGGGCAGATGGCTGGCGATGGTCGAAGTCTGGGGCGGGATATTGAGCGCCTTTGAGCCCAGCACCTTGTGCCGCCCGCCGCTGATCGGATCCTCCGAGGAGGCGGCAAAGCTCAGCAGCATGTCCCACAGGATCGTCGGACCCGGCACCTGCTGGCTGCGCGCGATCTGGAACGCGGCATCGCGGTAATGCAGGAAGGCCATGTCGGTGGGGCGCAGGGCGGCGGCCACGGCGGCCATGCCTTCGTGCCCCGACGAGCCGATCGTGTAGAACCCCTGTCCCGCCTTCTGCATCGCGCGGCTCTGCCGGTCCAGCGCCCGGCTCAGGCACCCGGCACGAAAGATGCCGACAGCCGCCTCGGGGGTCAGCGGGCCGCCGGGGTCCCGCCCCTGTGGCAGATCACCAGCCGCCACGCGGCTCAGGAAGTTTTCGTGGACGATCTCGGCCCTGTCCATGCGCGCGCCTCAGCCGCCCGTCACGAAACGCGCGATGCGTTCCAGGCCTTGGGTCAGTTCCTCGTCCGAGTAGGCAAAGGACAGGCGCAGGTGCCCGGGGCTGCCGAAGGCCCGGCCCGGAACAAGGGCGAGCCCCTCGGCCCCGAGCAGCGCATGGCAGAAATCGGCATCGGTCGCGTGGCCGAGGGCGGCCATGGCCCCGGTGATGTCGGGAAAGGCATAAAAGGCACCATCCGGCACCGGGCACCGGATGCCCGGCACGGCGTTCAATCCCGCCACAACCCGGTCGCGCCGCCCGCGCATCGCGGCGCAGCGGGTTTTCAGCAGCGACTGATCCCCGGCCAGCGCCGCCAGTGCCGCGGCCTGTCCGATCGAGGTGGTGCCCGATGTCACCTGACCCTGCACGGCCGTCATCGCCTTGATCAGCGGCTCGGGACCGATCCCCCAGCCGATGCGCCAGCCGGTCATCGCATAGGCCTTGGACACGCCATTGATCACCAGGGTGCGGTCCCGCAGGCCCGGTGCGGCCGCGCGGAACGAGGTGAAGGGCGCGAAACTGAGGTGTTCGTAGATCTCGTCGGCCATGATCCAGACATGGGGGGCCGCGTCCAGCACCGTGGCCAGCGCGGCATAATCCGCGCCACTGTAAAGAGCACCCGACGGGTTGGAGGGCGCGTTCAGCATCAGCCAGCGGCTGCGCGGCGTGATCGCGGCCTCAAGCTGTTCGGGCGTGATGCGAAAGCCCGCTGCCATGGGGCATTCGACCAGAACCGGAACCCCGCCCGCCATGCGCACGATGTCGGCATAGCTGGTCCAGAAGGGCACCGGGATCACCACCTCGTCGCCCGGATCGAGCGTGGCGAGCATGGCGTTGGCGATGACCTGCTTGGCCCCCGTGGAGATGATCACCTGGGCCGGGACGGCCCCGGCCCCCTTGGCCACGGCGGCGCGCAACTCTGGAATGCCGGCGGTGGGCGTGTAGGTCGTCCTGCCCTCCAGTGCGGCGCGGTGCGCGGCCTCGATCACATGGCCCGGCGTCGGAAAGTCCGGCTCGCCGGTGCTGAGCGCCACGACGTCGCGCCCCGTGGCCCGCAGCGCGCGCGCGGCCTCCGAGACCTGGACGATTTCGGACAGCTCCAGCCCCTGAAGCCGTTCGGCCCGTGTGAACGCCGCGCTCATACCATGCCGCCCCGGGCGTAGCGCTGCCCGCCGGTGGTGTCGAAAAAGGCCGCCATCGGAATGTCCTCCTGCCTCAGAAAGCCCCGCTGCGGAAGGCTGCCCGCGCGCACCATCTCGATCACCGCCACAACGGACGAGGCCGTGGTCCAGGCAATGGCCGTTCGCATTTTTCCCGCGATTTCAACAGGTTTGTAGGCACGCACAAACTCCTCGCGCCTGAGCCGCCCATCCGCCTCACCTTCGGCCGCGACATGGACATAGACCACGTCCTCGCTCACCGGGGGCTTGGCATGGACCAGGATTTCACCCGCCTCGGCGCGGCGCTCGCGCATCAGAAGCTCGTGGAAAAAAAAGTTCATCAGCTTGACATGTCCCGGATAGCGCATGGTCTTGTAATCGATATTGGGCACCCGGCCCAGATAGGTTTCGCACATCGTACCAAGCCCGCCCGAGGTGGTGAAGGCCTCCAGTTCGACCCCGCCGATCATGATCTTCTCGATCCACTCCATGGGCGACACCCATTTGTGCTCGCCATCCTCCAGGACCTCGCAATCGTTGAGATATTCGTTCACGACGCCCTCGGGCGACCAGTTGAAGGAATAGCCCATGAGGCCGGTGGGATGCTGCGGCAGGGCACCCACGCGCATCTTGCACGAGCGGCAGGTGTCCAGCCGCCCGATCAGCGCCGCGCCGA
>FYBJ01000068.1_pt1 | contig 55735 bp, 55 predicted proteins | sample 1134611 | NCBI WGS metagenome assembly FYBJ01 (sample SAMEA104116008, study PRJEB20421) | marine metagenome | isolation source: marine
AATGGCAGTGAGGCCGGGTTCTGAGGCGTTGTTGATATGTTATAGCCGTGATCTTTCAAAAGGCGTCTAAAACTCGCATTTTNNAAGATCACGGGTATATAATGGAGCTTGAAACTTAAGATTGAAAGGTGAGTCATGGAATTTCTACAGTCGCTTAAAATCATGCAGATGATTTATGCTATTTCCTTAATTGTCATTGGTTTTATTGCCTCAGGCTGGATAGCCAGACTGAGTCATAACGCCTTGATCAAGCGAACATCCAAACACCAGGCGATGCTGGTACGCCGTTTTGTATTTTATATTGTATTTTTATTGTTTCTGGTTTCAGCCCTCAATCAAATGGGCTTTAAACTCAGCGTCCTTCTAGGCGCAGCCGGAATTTTTACTGTTGCCATTGGTTTTGCCTCGCAAACTGCGGCATCTAATCTGGTCAGCGGTATTTTTCTGCTGTTTGAGCGTCCGTTTGTCGCCGGAGACTTAATCACGGTGAACAACGTCACAGGAACGGTGGACTCTATTGATTTACTGTCAACCAAGATTCAAACGGCTGACAACCTTCTTATCCGCGTCCCCAATGAAGCGATGATAAAGGCCAATATCACCAACTACAGCTATTTTCCGACGCGCCGCGCGGATATTATCATTGGCGTGGATTATGACACGGATATTGAAAAAGCAAAAAAGTTGCTGATCAAGGTAGCAAAAAACAATGAGCTGGCACTCGATTCGCCGGGGCCTTCGGTGATCATCGATAATTTTGCTGATTCGGCCATTGAACTGAAATTGATGGTTTGGAGTCAAAGCAAACAGAATAAGGCCTTAAAAAATCAATTAAAAGAAGACATCAAACAGGCGTTTGATAGAGAAAATATCAATATTCCATTTCCGCAAATCGCAATAAGAAAACCATAGGCATTGTTCATGGATCCCATCACCCAAGGCGCATTAGGGGCGGCGGTGGCTCAGGCCGCGCTGTTTAATCAGGATAAAAAACGAGCCTATATTGCCGGTGGACTCGCCGGCATGGCAGCGGATCTGGATATTCTGATTCGCTCAAGCCAGGATCCGCTGCTCTCCCTGATTTATCACCGCAATTTTACCCATTCACTGTTTTTTATCCCCTTCGGTGCTTTGCTGGTTGCGCTGGCTTTATTGATGTTTAAATCCTTTCGAACACAATGGCGATGGGTGTTTGCTGCCTGCTTGCTGGGGTATGCAACCCATGGCGCGCTTGATGTGCTGACCAGTTATGGTACGGTTTTTTTCTGGCCCTTTTCGAATCAGCGGCTAAGCCTGGATTATATCTCAATCATTGATCCTTTTTTCACGCTCCCTATTATCCTCGGCCTGACCTGGGGCGTCATTTACCAGAAACGCCGGCCCGTGCTGTTGGGGCTTGGCCTGGCAGCGTTATTTTTGATATTAAATATTTTTCAGCACCATCGAGTGATCAATGCCGTTCGCACCTACGCAAAACAACAGGACATACAACCCAGAAAGCTCCGCGCCTTTCCGGCACTGGCCAGTTCGACATACTGGCGCGTTCTCTATATCAGCAACGGACATTTTCAGGTTGTTAATGTCAATACGCCCTGGTTTGGGCAAAGCCGGCTGCAAACGCTGCAGCAATACCCGGTTTACACTGAAAAGATGCTGCCTGATTTTGTAAAAAACTCAACAAGCCTGCTCAGGGACTATCATGTTTTTCACTGGTTCAGCGATGGCTATCTCTTTAAAAGCCGCTCAAAGCCATTGACACTGGTTGATGGACGATATTTAATTGGCAGCAAACCGTTAACGGCGCTTTGGGGGGTAACATTCGTCCCCGGGCATCGTCATGTCATAAAAATGAATCGAATACCCTTGGAGAAGTAACATGGCCATTGCGTTTTTAGCAACCGGTGATGAACTGGTTTATGGAGATACCGTCAATACCAATTCAGGAAAGATGGCTAAACACCTGAGTTCGAGCGGAATCGGCATTGGTAACCATCTGGTCTGCAGCGACGATGAGCAGGATATTATCAACAGCTTAAAATTTCTTAACCAGAAACACAAAACCATTATTATAACCGGTGGACTTGGACCAACCACCGATGATAAAACCCGTTTTGCTCTGGCAAAATTTGTGAACGAGCCGCTGATATGTTATGACAGAGCCATACAACACATTCAGGAACGGCTTGACCGGGCGCAACTCAAAATGTGCGAAGGCAATCGGCAGCAGGCATTGTTTCCCAAGGGTACAACCCTGATTGAAAATCCAAATGGTACAGCAATGGGCGGCTATTTTACTGCGAATGATACCTTATTCATCTTGCTGCCCGGCCCGCCGAAAGAATGCATTCCCATGTTTGAACAGCAATTGATTCCCCTTCTATCGGAACAGGCTTCATCAAACAGCCAGATGTTAAAATGGATGGTTTTTGGATATGCCGAAAGCGAGCTGGCCAGAAAGCTTGAATCCGCGCTGGAAGGCTTCGACTGCCAGACAGGATACCGGCTTGATCTTCCCTATATCGAATTTAAAGTCCGCTGCCCAACGGAACTGGCTGAACAGGTGAAACAACGGATTGAACCGTTGATTCAGGAAGATGTGTTCTGCACGCCCGAATTAAAAGCCTCTGCAAGACTAAAACAGCTTATTAAAACCCTGGGGAAAACTCTGTGTATCAGGGATGATGTGACCGGAGGATTACTGCAGTCTCTTATTGACAGTCCTGAGACCCATCGTTATCTGCAATTTCAAGCAGACGGAGCCTCTGACGTTCAGGTTCATTTAACGGGTTTAAAGGAATACTGGCAGCAAATGCCCTATCAAGGGCAAACAGAAATTCAATTTCACGCAAGTTCAAAAAATGGCGAACCGTATCATGAGGCAAAGCAGCTTCCCTACCGCAGCCCTAATGTGATTCATCATGCCGTTGAATGGCTAGCTTTCCGCCTGACCCGTTTCCTCGAGATAATCCATGACGGCATAGCATAAGGCCTCAGTGCCTTCGCCGGTCAGGGCGGAGACGGCGAAATATTTATCCTTCCAGTCAAGGGCGTTGAGCAATGCATCGATGTGTTGCTGGCGTTCTTCTGCATCGTGAAAACGATCAATCTTGTTAATCACCAGCCAGCGCGGTTTTTTAACCAGCTCCTCATCATATTCGGCCAGTTCATTAGCAATCGCATTAACGGAGTGAACGGGATCAGCCCCATCGTCCGGGAGTAAATCAACAAGATGCAATAAAATACCGGTTCGGGAAAGATGCTTTAAAAACCGATGCCCCAAGCCCGCGCCATCTGCAGCGCCCTCAATCAATCCAGGAATATCGGCCATCACAAAACTTTTGTATTGAGCGACCCGAACCACGCCAAGATTGGGATGTAAGGTTGTAAAAGGATAGTCAGCAACTTTGGGTTTTGCACTTGAAACAGAACGAATCAGTGTCGATTTTCCGGCATTGGGCAGACCCAGCAGGCCGACGTCCGCCAACACGCGAAGTTCAAGCCGCAAATGTTTTCTGTCGCCGGGAGAACCCGGGCTGGTTTGCCGGGGCGCACGGTTGATACTGCTCTTGAAACGGGTATTTCCCAGACCATGGAAGCCGCCCTGAGCAATCAAAACAGGCTTGCCGGTTTCACGGACATCAGCAATAAGCTGGCCGCTGTCCACATCAAAAACCATGGTTCCGCGCGGTACGGGAATATGGAGATCTTCCCCAGATTTACCTGTACAGTTACCGCCTTTGCCCGGTTCCCCGTTTTGAGCTTTGAATCGACGCTGGTAGCGAAAATCAATTAAGGTATTGATATCTTCGCTGGCCACGAAATAAACGCTGCCGCCATCACCGCCATCGCCGCCATCGGGGCCGCCTCTGGGCACATATTTCTCGCGGCGAAAACTCAGACAACCATGTCCGCCATTACCTGCTTCAACTTTAATTAGTGCTTCATCTACAAATTTCATTTTATATACTACCGAGAGATGTGAGATTGTTGATTTGTCATTTTTGGGCTACGAATATAGTCGTTTGCGTCAAGCCCCATTGCACTCGAGTGAGGAAATAGCTGCTGTAGGTTGGGTCGTTTCGACCCAACTTGAGATATTGGAAAAAACCGAAATTCTGTTGGGTCGAAACGACCCAACCTACAGCCACGCTCTTCTCATTAATAAACAACGAATTAACAAAAAAACCTCGATTGAATAAATTCAATCAAGGTCTATAGCGTATTCATTTTGAAAAGCAATCAATGATCAGCTTGCTTCTCTTTGTTCTTCGTCAGCAACAATGTTTACAAACTTACGCTTATGAGCGCCTTTAACAGCAAACTCAACAAAACCAGAACACAACGCATATAAGGTATGGTCACGACCACAACCTACGCCTTTGCCTGGGTGAAAACGAGTGCCGCGCTGACGAACTAAAATTTCACCAGCATTTACATATTGGCCGCCATATCTTTTAACACCTAAATACTTAGGATTCGAATCGCGACCGTTGCGGGTACTACCGCCTGCTTTTTTATGAGCCATTAGTCTATCCTCTTATTCGCTGATTGAGGTAATTTGAACTTCAGTATAGTTTTGTCGATGACCAGCCTGTTTCATGTGGTGCTTACGACGACGAAACTTTATGATTTTTACTTTCTTGTGACGACCGTGATCAAGCACCTTGGCTGTTACCTTGGCTTTCTCAACCAAAGGCTGACCATAAGTGATTTTATCACCGTTTGCAACCATCAACACTTCCGAAAAACTGACTTCACTGCCTGCATCAGCGGACAGGGTTTCCAGTTTCAGAACATCACCTTCTTTGACGCGGTACTGCTTACCGCCGGTTTTAATTACCGCATACATGTTTAGTCTCCAATATGCCTGACTTAGGTTCAGCCACATTTTCGCTTCTAAAAACGAAATGTCAACCGTTCCAGCTACTAAAAAATTTAACAAGGTGGCATATTCTATTAAATTACAACGAAGACTTCAAGTTGTATTTAAAATATTGTATAATTCGTCACCCTTCCACGATTTGAGAAGGTGTTAAACGGCTGTTTTTTCCTGAAAACACGGGGTTTTCCCCTTTCTTAGGAGCGTGCCGGAAGAAATGCAGCCTGGTCGCGGGCTGTCTATTTATTATTATTGGAGACTTATTTATGTCAACTGTTACACTCATCGCTGAATCAAGAGCGAAGCTGGGGAAAGGTGCGAGCCGCCGCCTGCGAAAACTTGAAGACAACGTTCCTGGTATCGTTTACGGTGGAACAAAAGAGCCTTTACCTCTGGTATTCAAACACAAAGAAATCAGAAAGGCTTTAGAAAATGAAAGCATTTACTCAAGTGTTTTCGAATTATCCGTTGATGGCAAAAAAGAACAGGTGATCCTGAAAGCCCTGCAACGCCATCCCTACAAGCCAGTTATTATGCACCTGGATTTACAGCGAGTTTCCGCTAAATCCGTTCTGGTCAAAATGGTACCGCTGCACTTCATCAATGAAGACAGCTCTGTCGGCGTGAAAAAAGGCGGAAGCATCCAGCATGCTATTACTCAGCTTGAAGTTCGCTGCGAAGCCCGTAATCTGCCTGAGTTTATCGAAGTTGATATGGCAAAGGTGGATATGGATCAGGTTGTTCATTTATCTGACCTTAAACTTCCAAAAGGCGTCGAACTGACGGTTGATGCAAGTGATCACGAGCACGATACCCCTGTGGTCAGTATCCACATGCCGAAAGCCGCTCCTGTCGAAGAAGAAAGCGAAGCCGAAGAAGCCTCTGAAGGCGAAAACGCTGCTCCTGAAGAAGGCGAACAGGATTAAGCAAATCCTGAATATCAGAGCAGAACATCATTCTGCTCTGATATTTACATAATCAATATAAAGTAAGGAATTCCCCCGAATTATGTCCAGTCCCATCAAATTAATTGTTGGCTTGGAAAATCCCGGCGCAGCCTATGAGCAAACCCGGCACAATGTCGGCGGTTGGTTTGTTCGAATGCTGGCCAATCATCATGGGCTAAGATTCAAGAGCGAAAAAAAGCTGAACGCAGAAGTCTGCCTGCTGGAACTCGGCGAAAAGCAATGCCGCCTGGCTCTACCGATGACCTATATGAATCACAGCGGCCAGCCCGTACAGGCATTAGCACGGTTTTATCGACTCCATCCTGAAGAAATTTTAATTGTTCATGATGAACTGGATCTGCCTCCGGGTCGAATCAAATTAAAAACCGGCGGCGGCCACGGCGGTCACAATGGCCTTCGAGACTGCATCGGTAAATTAAACAGTCAGGACTTCCACCGCCTGAGGATAGGCATAGGCCACCCTGGCCATAAAGATTTAGTCCACAAACATGTTTTATCCAAACCCTCTGTAAGCGACAGGCAGGAAATTTATGATGCCATCGAACGAGGGCTAATCATCGTTCCCAAACTGATCGAAGGTAAATTGGCTGAAGCAATGAATCAAATTAACGGTTAACACAACGAGGTTATATCATGGGTTTTAAATGCGGCATCGTCGGCCTGCCCAACGTCGGCAAATCGACCTTATTCAACGCGCTGACCAAAGCGGGTATTGATGCGGAAAACTATCCTTTCTGTACCATTGAGCCTAATGTAGGCATCGTTACCGTGCCTGACTTGAGGATGGATAAGCTGGCCGGGATTGTAAAACCTCAACGCACCGTTCCTGCAGTCATGCAGTTTGTTGATATTGCCGGTCTGGTCAAGGGCGCAGCCAAAGGAGAGGGGCTGGGAAATCAGTTTCTTGCTAATATCCGCGAAACCGACGCGATTGCCCATGTGGTTCGTTGCTTTGAAAATGATGATATTATTCATGTTGATGGCAAGGTCAACCCAGTATCCGATATTGAAGTCATCAATACCGAACTTGCGCTGGCAGACTTGGAGTCCGTTGAAAAAGCGATCATCAAAGCCGATAAAAACAGCCGCAGCGGCAACAAGGATGCATTGAAAGAAAAGCAGTTGCTGGAAAATGTTAAAAAAACCCTGAACGAAGGCCTGGCAGTCCGCAGTATGGAGCTTTCAGACGATGAACTGCAGATGCTTCGACCGCTGTTTTTACTGACCTCAAAACCCGTTTTGTATATTGCCAATGTCAATGATAACGGCTATGAAAACAATCCCCTGCTTGATGCGGTAAAAGAACTTGCGGCTAAAGAAAATGCTTCGGTCGTTGCCCTTTGCGCAGCCACAGAAGCCGAGCTGGTCGAACTCGAAGGCGAAGATTTAAATGAATTTCTTAACGATCTCGGGCTTGAAGAACCCGGATTGAATCGCGTCATTCGAGCCGGTTATGATCTGCTTGGTTTACAGACCTATTTTACTGCCGGCGTTAAAGAAGTCAGGGCATGGACAGTTTCCAAGGGAGCCACCGCGCCCAAAGCAGCCGCGGTTATTCATACCGACTTTGAAAAAGGCTTTATCCGTGCAGAAGTCATCGCCTATGAAGATTTTATTCAGTTTGGCGGAGAACAGGGTGCAAAAGAAGCAGGAAAATTAAGGGTTGAAGGTAAAGACTATATCGTCGCAGACGGCGATGTCATGCATTTTCGTTTCAATGTCTGATGCCTTAAAACCTGATGATTCAGTGCCTTTTTACTGAAATGTACTGAATCATTGCCCTTGACTTTAAAAGCAGGCCATCATACGATTCATTCATAATTTTTTCTGGAGTGCTAAATGCCCGTTGACCAGATCAAGGCATTGGTCAAAGATGATTTTGATGCCGTCAATCAACTTATTATTTCAAAGATCCAATCGCAGGTCGGCTTGATTGACGATCTCTCTCACCATATTATCGAGAGCGGCGGCAAACGATTACGGCCGCTGCTGGTACTGCTTTCAAGCCATGCCTGCGGCTATGAGGGAGAAGATCACATTCCCCTTGCGGCAATGATCGAATTTTTCCACACAGCAACCCTCCTGCATGATGATGTTGTCGATGAATCAACGCTTCGCAGAGGGCGGCAGACAGCGAACAGCATATGGGGTTCCAAAGCCAGTATTCTGGTCGGCGATTATCTGTTTACCCAGTCTGTGCAGCTGCTGGTAAAGGTGGGGTCAACTGATGTTCTTGAACTGATCAGCGACACCTCCCATCAAGTCAGTTGCGGTGAAGTCAAACAATTGGCCAATCGTCATAACCCTTCCGTAACGCTTGAAGATTATCTGGATGTCATCAAATCCAAAACCGCACTGCTGTTTGCCGCAGCCTCATGTATCGGCGCCATGCTGGTAAAAGGCGATCAAGCCATGGTCGATAATCTTTATGCCTATGGACTCCATCTGGGAAATGCCTTCCAGCTTATTGATGATGCACTGGATTATTGCTCCGACGTTGAAGTGCTTGGAAAAAATATTGGCGATGATCTGGCTGACGGTAAAGCCACCTTACCGTTGTTGCACGCCTTAGAAAAAGGAAACCCTGAACAGCAAAAGCTTATCACTGAAAGTCTGCGTAAGGGCAGTCTTGAACATCTGGCTGAAATCCATCAGGCCATCAAGGACACAGGCGCCATTGAATACACCAGAAAGTACGCCCAGACGGAAGTCGATAAGGCTATTACAGCTCTTAATATCCTTCCTGATTCTGAGTATAAGCAGGCAATGATTGATTTGGCTCATTTTGCTATCAGTCGAAAACATTAGAATTTGTCGGAGTGTAGCTCAGCCTGGTAGAGCACTGCCTTCGGGAGGCAGGGGCCGCTGGTTCGAATCCAGTCACTCCGACCACTATGCAGCCCTGAAAACGACCTAAAAAAAATCAATCGGATGGATTTATTTGCAGAAAACAGGCAAATGGATTATAATTCGCCGCAATGCCCATTTTCAAACCAACCAATATGCGACGTATCTGCGAAATGTATCCGAACCAAAAAGGGTTCATTCAACGAATGACTCAATTTTTTCCTGATTGCAGCCAGGATGGCGTCTGCTTCGGAATTGCCGCAATGAGGGTGCAGGCCATTTTATCAGGAGATACTGCGTTATTTGATCAGCGTATTAAAACAATTCATGACATTCCCTTGGAAAATTTTAAGGAAATTATCGAAACCATCAACAGAAAACGTTTGGAAATAACACAACAGGTCAAAAGAGAAAATGCGCCCTATCGTGAACTGGATGATGAAGAAAAAAACAGTCTCGCCGCTGACAAATCGTTTCAAAATGCCCTTTCCAGCATAGAACCAACGGTCACACAACTTATTCAGGAAGATAAAATTCCTGCTGAAAGCAAGGAGCAGGAGATTCTACGCAGAAAAAAGCTTTATTATTTTGATGCACTGCTCCAATCCAAAATCAAACAAAAAATTGCTGAACTTCCTGTAGAAGAACAATTAAGCCTGGATATACTCCCTTTTTTCAATGGGGTGCAATTATATCAACAGGATCATTTATATCCCTATCTCAAAGAAAATACAGCTGCAAAAACCAACGGCAGCTATAGTATCCCTGATAATTTTCCTTTGGTTGCATCAGGCTATTTTGAACATCAAGGCGGGATCTGCGAACTTCAACAGTTTTCGAATGTCTATACAGTGGAAGAATTAATTCAGTTATTCAGTTCATTCTCTAAGATTGCCAATCAAAAAAAAGCATCGGGTGGGTTAGCATTGCTGTTACGTTCAGCAAACCATGCTGTTGCGCTTGCTTATCATCCTGATAAAAACGAATGGTCATTAACCGATGCAAACCATTTGCCTTCCGCTTATACCGATGATCCAGCTATTATTGCCCAGGCGGTCCATCAAGCATTAACCACGAATCTTTCTGCCATTTTTTCAACAAGCATATTCTCAGATGAAAATTCAAAACATGATTGGGAAGAAATCCTTACTCAATGGAATAAGGATGAAAAATTTATAAATATCGGCCGTATTACCCCTATAAAAACTGTGAGAACAGATTCATTCAACATATCCCTGCTGAGCCTTGCTGCCGCGCGTGGAGATATCCAGTTAATCCAGGAGATATTAAACGCCGAACAAATCATTCCTGTAGAAAAACGCAAAAGGGATGTCGAATGCCCAGCCTTAATCATTGCAACACAAAATGAGCAGTTTGAGGTGTTGAAATTACTATTAGAAAATGGCGAAAATCCAAATTGCCGCCAAGGTTCAGACAAAGCAACGCCGCTGATGCGTGCTGTCCGTTCGGCTCATCGTGATGCTGTAAAGCTGTTACTGGAGTATGGCGCCTCTCTGAACGAAAAAACCATAAACGGACATACGGCGCTTCATTTATCAGCCCTGATAAACGACCCGGCCATGACTCAAATGCTGATTGATCAAGGTGCAAACTGTCAAAGTGAAGCTAAAGATGGCACAACACCTCTTTTTCTTGCCATTCTCAGAAACAATAAAGAGGTAATCAACGTTTTAATCGAAAATGGTGCAAAAATCGATACCCCAAGGTACTGCAACGCTGAGTCACTTCAGGGCATGGCAAAAACACCACAAATGGCTCAGTTTATTGAAGAAAAATTACGGCAAAAGGAGCCGTTTATTCCTCTTGATATCCTGGGGTACCTGATGACTCGCGGTATAAAAGGTCCTTATATTTCCATTACTCCCGACGAATTAGAAGCAATTCTAGTACCTCATCCTGTAAAAATTGAGACCGTTAGGTTAGGCGATATTGCTGTCTGACAAGGCGCAAGGAAGGCGAATATTGAGCATATTCAACTGACGAGCAACGCAGCTCAGACAGCAATAGCGCACTGCCATTAAGTTAAGACCATTTTCTTCGCCTACGTCCCGCGGCTTGTCCGTTCTCCTACGTCCCGCGGCTTGTCCGCGGGATCCAGCGATGTAGAAAGATTCATGGATCCCGCGGACAAGCCGCGGGACGTAGGCTCTCTTAACTAAATGGCAGTGAGCAATAGCGTCAGCATAACGATCTTAATATTTACAGGATGAGGTACTAGAGCACCATATAGAGCAACCGCGCCTGACTATATCCAATTAACTTCCATAATGACAGGCAAACGCCGGCATCAACTGATATCAGATGTTTTTCTGAGTGCATATCATTAAGAAGGGATGCTCGCGGGAGCGGACGAGTCATCCTCAATCATCGTGATTAAGGGACGTGATTTGGAAGATAATGAGCAACCTCCAAACAGACTACTACTCGATGATGCAGCAGAGACTGCAGGTGTTGAAGGGGCTTTATCAGCCTCTCTATCCAATTTGTCAGTGGCTGATTCAAGAACCCGTCCAACCAATTCGTCAATCTCTGATTTCTGATTTTCTGCCATTTTTTTTAAATGTTCGGATGCAATGCTCATCACTATCGCAATGAACGCGGCCGATGCGAAGATACCAGCTGATGCAATTAGACATGGCAGGACAATTTGCCCTAATGGAAACGCGCAAGCAAACATTATCAGTGGGGTTATGCTTGCTGCGCCGAAAAAGTAGAGCGCAAAAGCTGCGGTGGCACAAGCGTCTGCGCGCTTATTACTTTTCTTGCACTCATTCGATTTGATCAGAATAGCTTTCATATCTTCATCGTCGAGAAGTTCTTTTGAAATTTTATCAAAGCGAATATCCCAGATCTTTGCCTTTTGCAAAGTCTTTAAAAACAACTGCTTATCCTGGTAAATATAATCTCCCACTTTACCGTTCAGGCTTTCTAACTCTATTGTCTCAAAGACCCATTCGATAAATTCCCTGTCCTTGGCCAAATTCTCCCCGATGTTTTCCAGAATTGGCAGCATGCTTTTAAAATAGCTATCCGCTGTTGCTGTTATCAGGTTTTGTACAAATTGACGGTTATTTTTTAACTCATCAGGCATATATTGAAAATTAACGCTATTCTCGACTACCGCAAAATAGGCCAGCGCCATCTCGCCTTTCTCTTCTTCACTTAAGTGCTGATAATCTTTGCTCTTATTAAGGAGATCTGCAGAGGCAGTATCTTCTGTTGTATTTTTTCGATACGATGCAAGTAAATTGTTCATGACCCACGCGGCCAGCCTTTTTTCGTGATAGGTTGCATCGGGTTTCGCAAAGATATTAAGTGCCGCTTGGTATGTTGGCTCATTATGTATATCTTTAGCGGTATAAGCCATGGGGAATCCTCTTAAAATTGACAACATTACAGCTCGAAAATTATACATACCACCCATTAGATTGTCAATGTGCAGGGAAGGATCAGAATGGGGATGGATGCTTGAATATCGATTAAACTGCAAAGAGTTCGGTTTTTCACCAGAGTTTGGCAAACCTTGATAAGCGAAGCGCATCAAGGCTACGGTTGTCATCCAATCATTAATGACTCAACATAAGAGGAGCTCAGTAAATGCTGCTGTATTATTTTTTCCAGATCTTCATTGGACTGAAAACTGTACCAGACGCCTTCTGGATAAATCACAATACAGGGACCTAAACTACAGCGGCCAAGGCAGCCGGATTTGCTGACGCGGATTTTACCGGGGCCGTGCATTTCAAGCTCTAAAAGACGGGATTTTAGGTAATCAAAGGCTTCTGCGCCACCTGATGTGGCGCAACATTTTTTGCCTGGACATTTTTGATTCGTACAAACGAACAGGTGGCGTTGATAATGATTCAAAACGAAACGACCTCTTAAGACTCAACCTGTGATTTTAATTTCAATCCGGGTTTAAATGTAACCACTCGTCTGGCGTCAACAGGAATTTCTTCCCCTGTTTTAGGATTACGCCCCGGACGTTCGTTTTTATCACGCAGGATAAAATTACCGAAACCTGATAACTTGGCATTCTGACCGGTTTCAAGACATAGTCTTAATTCCTCAAAAAAATGCTCAACCATATCTTTTGCTTCAACGCGTCCGATTCCCAGCTCTTCATATAACATTTCTGCTAATTTAGCTTTACTCAATGCGCTCACGATTATTCCCTCAATGTAATAGCAAAATCTGTTTCAAGTGTTTTAAGTATAGCACTTAAAATTTCATTGATCTCATTATCAACTAAAGTTCGCTCTGAGTGTTGTAAATGAATCGCTACAGCCAGACTTTTTTTATCCTCCGGAACACCTTTTCCTTCATAAAGATCAAAGATATCCAATGACTTTAACAGTTCAGCATCAACAACCCTTTTAATGGCCTGTTCCATTTGAGAGGCGCTAATGGTTTTGGGTACCAGTAATGATAAGTCGCGACGAATCATGGGATATTTTGAAACGGATTGATATTTTGGCGATACGGCTGTTTTAAGCGGAGTCAGCGTCAATTCGAATAAAACAACATCATGAACAGCGTCAAGCTGTTCTGCATAAGCCGGATGCAACACCCCTATCCAGCCAATCGGCTGTCCATCCATCAATATTTTTGCTGAGCGGCCCGGGTGCAGCGCGGGATGTTCTGAGGCTGTAAATTGAATATTCTTCTGTCCAAGCCCCTTTAGCAGGGCTTCAATGTCGCCTTTCACATCATAAAAATCATATTGCCTTGAAGCTTCATTCCAGTTCAAGGTACCAGTTTCTCCGGTTACCAATCCTGCGACAACGCCCTGCTCAATAATCTGATCAGCATTTTTATCAAAAACCACACCGGTTTCAAAGAAACGGATGCTGTGTTGCTGCCGGTGAAGATTATAAACCATTGCGGCAATTAAACCAGGCCACATGCCTGAACGCATCTGCGAGAGTTCTGCTGAAATCGGGTTTAATAAATCAATGTTCTGAGCATCAGGATAAATCAGCGATTGAAGTTCTGGATCAACAAAACTATAGCTGATGCTTTCATGATAGCCCCGGTTGGCAAACCAGTTTGAAATTCTGGCAATAAAAGCCTCGTCACTATTGGCCTGACCTGTCTGCATCGGCATCATCGCCATGCCTTCGCAAAGGTTCTGATAGCCAAACAGTCGAAGAACTTCTTCAACCAAATCTTCCTCAATTGCGATGTCAAAGCGGTGAGAGGGAGCCGTGACTTCGATAAGACGGCCTTCTTCAATAACATTGACCTGCATTCCAAGAGCCGTTAATGACTGTTTGATGGTTTCAAATGGAATATCCATGCCGGTCAGGCGCTTCACTTTCTCTGTCTTAAACTGAATCAGTGAGGGTTTGGGTAACTGTTCATTGGCCAGGGCTTCAACCACAGGTCCGGCCTGTCCGCCTGCGATCTCCAAAATAAGGGAGGTCGCCCTCTCAAGCGCTTCCATCTGTAAACACCAGTCAACTCCGCGCTCATAACGCTGGGAGGAATCCGTGCATAAACCATAGTGCCTTGCCACGCCAGAAATCGCCAGAGGATTAAAAAATGCTGATTCGAGGAAAATATCCCGGGTATCTTCATCAACGGCGCTATCCATGCCTCCCATGATGCCGGCCATAGCCAGAGGTTTTTCTCCATTACTGATCAATAAAACCTGTTGATTGAGCGTTAACTCGCGGCCATCGAGCAGTTCAATGCTTTCATTGTCGCGGCCTTGTCGAACGACAATGTTGCCGGAACCTATCTTATTGACATCAAAGGCATGCATGGGCTGACCAAGTTCAAGCATGACATAATTGGTCACATCGACGATGGGATGCAGCAGGCGTATGCCTGCTCGACGAAGGCGCTCAGCCATCCAGACAGGCGTCACCGCCGTTGATGAAATGCCTCGGACGATACGGCCGCAATAGCGAGGGCAGGCATCCGGGGATTCAATGCTAATTTGTAATCGATCGTCAATTTCTGGTTTGGCTATGGATATTTCTGGAGAAATCATACTCATTTGATTGAGCGCAGCCAGTTCTCGTGCAATCCCTTTCACGCTAAAGCAATCTGCACGGTTAGGGGTTAAATCAATATCGTAAATTTTATCATCAAGCTTCAGATAGTCTCTCAAAGACTGTCCAACCGGAGCATTTTTTGGCAGTTCCATGATGCCGTCAGAGGATTCCGACATGCCCAGTTCCGAAGTCGAGCAAAGCATTCCCATGGAAGGTTCGCCTCGAAGTTTCGCTTTTTTAATTTTGAAATTACCCGGCAATACTGCCCCAATGGCTGCCAATGCGACTTTGAGTCCTGCCCGAACATTCGAAGCTCCGCAAACGATGTTTACAGGCTCTTTTTCACCGGAATTAACCAGGCAAAGGGTCAGTTTATCAGCCTCTGGATGAGGTTTAGTTTCAAGAACCTCTGCAACAATCACTCCGCTGAAATCACCGGCAGCGTCAGATAGACCATCAACTTCCAGACCCGCCATCGTCAACTGCTCAGCAACCGTTTCAGCATCCAGTTTTGGATTAACCCATTCCCGTAACCATAGTTCACTTACTTTCATTGTAAAGGGATCCTCATCTCATAATGACACGCTTCAAAACAGAAACGTCCATACAAAAATCTATTGGCAAATTCTTAAAATTGCTTCAAAAAATTCAAATCGTTCTCAAACATCAACCGCAAATCGTCGATACCATAATAAAGCATGGTCAGGCGATCAATACCCAGGCCAAAAGCCCAGCCCTGATATTCATCTGGATTAATGCCTACGGCTTTCAATACATTGGGATGCACCATTCCGCAACCTAGAACCTCAAGCCAGCCGCTGTATTTGCATGAACGGCAGCCTTTTCCGGAGCATTGTGTACATTCAATATCAACTTCTGCGGAGGGTTCCGTAAAGGGGAAAAATGAAGGTCGAAATCTCAGTGCCAGTTCACGATGGAAAAACCAGGCAAAAAAATCCTGTAAAAGGCTTTTAAGGCTGGCCATGCTGGACTGATTATCAACCAGCAGCCCCTCTAACTGATGAAACATCGGCGTATGGGTCACATCAGAGTCGCAACGGTAGACCCGTCCGGGTGCAATCAGTCGAAGCGGTGGATTTCGTTTTTCCATTGCCCTGATTTGTACCGGCGAAGTATGGGTTCTCAGCAGGCGGCCATCACCAAAATAAAAGGTATCGTGCATGGCTCGAGCCGGGTGATGCTCGGCGATATTCAACGCTTCGAAGTTATAATATTCTGTTTCAATTTCAGGACCGGAAAGCACGTCAAAGCCCAGCCGGCTGAAATAATCATTGATTCGCTGTTTTACCTGGGTCACGGGATGGAGACTGCCGGATTGATGCTGTCGTCCGGGCAGGCTGACGTCGATAGTTTCTGCCGCCAGTTTTTCGGCAAGTTTTTTCTCTCTCAAAACGCCAAGACGTTCTTCTATGAGAACAGCAACCTCGCGTTTGACAAGATTGACCAACTGCCCCACTTTAGGTTTTTCTTCTGCAGGCAGAGATGCCAGTCCTTTCAAAATTTCCGTTAAATGGCCTTTTTTCCCAAGGTATTCAACTCGTACGGCGTCTAAAGCCCCCATATCCTCTGCGGCCTCAATAGCCTCCAGAGCCTGCTTTTTAATTAATTCGATATCCTGCATGAATGTCTGCCCCAGAAGTAAAAAAGGAGGCAATTATGCCCCCTTAGCTTCTTTTCATTGATTGATGCAATGACAGGATGTTGTCATCGCATTTGATATAACCGGTATCATTGATACGGCATAGATCAAAATCAGCTGGCTAAAGCGGCTTTTGCCTGTTCAACCAATTGACCAAATGCCGCCTTATCAAAAACAGCCATATCTGCCAGCACTTTTCTGTCCAGCTCGATATTTGCTTTTTTCAAACCGTTAATTAACTGGCTGTAAGACACGCCGCATTCTCTGGCTTGTGCGTTGATACGTGTAATCCATAAGGCACGGAATTGTCTTTTCTTTTGACGACGGTCACGATATGCATATTGACCTGCTTTAATAACAGCCTGCTTGGCTACACGATAGACCCGGCTACGGGCACCATAATAACCTTTAGCCTGTTTAAGAACTTTCTTGTGACGTGCTTTTGCGGTCACTCCGCGTTTAACTCTTGGCATAACTTAAATCTCCTCTTAACCACCGCGTAACATGCGTTTTGCTAATTTCGCGTCACAACTCTTCAGAAAAACTCCTTCACGACGCAAACGACGTTTTTGATCAGAGGATTTTTTGGTGAGGATGTGTCTTCTGAAAGCACGTGTAAATTTAACTTTGCCACCAGCTTTCTTTTTGAAGCGCTTTACGGCACCTCGAATTGACTTCATTTTAGGCATAACTCTAAACTCCGCATTTCATTTTGCTACTTACTTTTTCTTCGGCGATAAAACCATCAACAACTGGCGCCCTTCCCTTTTGGCTTCCTGCTCAACAACAGCAAGCTCTGCCGTGTCTTCTTTCAGGCGCTCCATCAATTTCATACCAATGTCCTGATGAGCCATCTCACGGCCGCGAAAGCGAACCGTAATTTTAACTTTATCACCATGATTAAGGAAACGTATCAGGTTGCGTAGCTTGACCTGATAATCCCCTGTTTCCGTCGTAGGACGGAATTTCAGCTCTTTTACTTGAATTTGTTTCTGTTTCTTTCTTGCTTCCGAAAGTTTTTTATTCTGTTCAAACAGATATTTACCGTAATCCATAATCCGGCAGACAGGCGGCTTGGCTGTAGGTGATATCTCCACAAGATCAAAGCCTGATTCTTCTGCCATTCTTAAGGCTTCACGGGTTGGAACGACGCCGACCTGGTTGCCCTCAACATCAATTAAGCGTACCTCGGGTACATTGATTTTCTCATTCATTCTCGCGCGATCGCTGTCACGCTTATTTGATGCACTAATCGTTCGTTCCTCCATCAAAATTATGTAACCATTCACCGAAAAGCAAGATTTGGTGAAGCGTTGCAAAACTATTTAATATTTGAACCACCATCAAAACTCAAGCGTCTGACGGTTCATTCTGTTTACTTTCAATTTCCTGTTTCATGAGATTAATCAACTCATCAACAGACATACTTCCTAAATCACGGCCGTCCCGAGCACGGACAGATATCGTTTCCTGTTCACACTCTTTATCACCGACTACCAATAGGTAAGGAACTTTTTGTAAAGTATGCTCGCGGATTTTAAATCCTATTTTCTCATTTCTCAAGTCATAATTCACTCTAAGTCCATTTTTTTGCATATTTTTGCATATTTTTGCAGCATAGTCATTATGTTTTTCGCTGATTGTCATGACAACAGCCTGAACAGGAGACAGCCATAACGGAAATTTGCCAGCATAATGCTCTATCAAAATCCCGATAAAACGTTCAAATGATCCTAGTATAGCACGATGAATCATGACCGGGATCTTTCTGCTGCCATCTTCGGCGACATATTCTGCATCCAGACGTTCCGGCATTGAAAAATCAATTTGAATGGTTCCGCATTGCCAGATTCGCCCCAGACAATCCGATAATGAGCATTCAATTTTCGGACCATAAAATGCGCCTTCGCCTGGCGCATCGACCCATTCAATGCCTCGTTCTTTCATGGCCATGGCCAGGCCTGATTCCGCTTTATCCCAGGCCTCGTCGTTTCCTACCCGTTTTTCAGGCCGGAGTGCCAGACGATATTGAATGTTGTCAAAACCAAAATCTTTATATACCGTTTCAACCATTTCAATCATGTTACTGACTTCTGATTGAATCTGTTCTTCCGTACAAAAAATATGGGCATCATCCTGAACAAAATTTCTGACGCGCATCAGGCCATGCAGGGCGCCGGAAGGCTCTGAACGATGGCAGTTCCCAAACTCGGACATACGCAAGGGCAGTTCACGATAGCTTTTTAAGCCCTGATTAAAAATCTGCACGTGGCAGGGGCAGTTCATTGGTTTAACTGCATAATGTCGGTTTTCTGTCTCCGTAACAAACATTTCATCATGGAAATTCTGCCAATGCCCTGACTTTTCCCATAAGATGCGGTCAACCAACTGGGGCGTTCTGACTTCCTGATAATGATTGAGGTTCAGCAACTTTCTCATATATTGCTCAAGCTCTTGATAAAGCGTCCAGCCCTTATCGTGCCAGAACACCATTCCGGGAGCCAAATCCTGAAAATGAAAAAAGCCCAAAGCCTTACCCAGTTTACGATGATCCCTTTTCTCGGCTTCTTCAAGACGATGGAGGTAAGTCTTAAGTTCTTTTTTGTTATTCCATGCCGTACCGTAAATACGTTGCAACATCTCGTTGCTGGAGTCGCCTCGCCAGTATGCGCCGGCAACTTTCGTTAATTTAAACGCTTTAATGTATCCGGTTGATGGAACATGAGGACCGCGGCAGAGATCTTCGAATTCGCCCTGCTTATATAAAGAAAGGGTTTCATTCTGTGGAATATCTTCAATAATCCTGGCTTTATATTCTTCACCGAGATTTTTAAAATAAGCGATGGCTTCATCCCGACCCAATTCTCTTCGGGTCACGGGGTAATCGGCTTTAACCAGCTCCTCCATCGTTTGTTCAATTTTTTCCAGATCATCGGGGGTAAAGGTTCTTGAAAAGGCAAAATCATAATAGAAGCCATTATCAATAACTGGGCCAATGGTGACCTGAGCTGTGGGGAACAGTCGTTTGACCGCCTGAGCCAGCAGATGTGCGGCAGAGTGGCGGATGATTTCAAGGCTTTCTTCCTGCTTTTCTGTGATGATCGTTAAGGCGGCATCCCGATTCAATAAGTAGCTGGTATCAACCAGTTGCCCATCTACCTTCGCTGCCAGAGCAGCCTTCGCCAAGCCCGGGCTGATTGATAATGCGACGTCATTGACGGTTAATGCTTCTTCAAAATGTTTAACGCTTCCGTCAGCTAAGGTAATATTTGGCATGATTGCGTATCCTTAATCGTAGGGATCATCATAAATTCAGCGGATTAAAAAAAAACCCTGCGAGGCAGGGTTTTTCAATTTGGTAGGCACGAGTGGGATTGAACCACCGACCACCACCATGTCAAGGTGGTGCTCTACCACTGAGCTACGTGCCTATAATTCAATCGCTATCTAATTTAAAAAGCAGTATATACTAAGGTTCAACCGGATTCAATAGCTTTTTTATTATTTAAACGGGTCTTATTAAATATCAATACCCAATCAACTTCAAAATGCTACTTTTTTATTCTTCATTTCAAAGTTCCAAAACCCTAAAACTGCCGCAAAGCAAAAAAAAAAGGCCCGAACCAATCATTGGTTCAAGCCTACAGGGTTAGCGAGGTTAAACGCTATGTTTTGCCGCTTCCATGAGTTTGGACTGTAAAACCGTTGCTTCCAGACAACGGTGAGCTTCCTTCATTTGGACTTTCCTGAAACGAGTATCCTCTCGTTTCTGGCCGGAATTATATACCAGTCATTTCCAATGTCAACAATTTATTTCGAAAAGAAACAATTAATTTCTTTATGCAATTAAAAGTTTGCAATACTTGTTTTTTATGTTAAATTGCAGGCAGTTTAATTATTATTGACAATCACCATGAATAAATTCGAACTTTCTAAGGCCTTTTCACAACGATTAAAAGAAGCCATGGCAGAAGCCGGTTACGATTCTCCCCGTTCGGCGTCCGGAATATCCATCCAAAAACTTGCTGAAATTACTGGATATTCACTACAAATATGCAGAAAATATATTCGCGGCGAGGCCATTCCTGAACCCGTTAAACTGATTGAACTCGCTCAGAAACTGAATGTTTCGGCAGGATGGTTGATGTTTGGTGAAGATGGGGCGTTCAAAAAACAGGATGGCAGCATAACCATCAGCAGATCATTATTGGCCTATCTGTTAAAAGAAGCTGGCGGCCTGTTTCAAACGCAGCGAAATACTGAAGAAGTTGCTGATTTTTTGATGAGTTTAATTGAGGATCTCCGCCAGATTGAAGCGGATGAGGAGCAGTCAAAAAAAATTGTTCAACTCGCCCTTTCATCCATAAAACAATTTGGTCATTAGGGTCTGTATCTTTAACAACAGGTTAGACAATGGTTTTGAGGCAGGGGTTTATTACTCCATGGCCTTATCAATCTCGTTGAGATTGAAATCGAGAACCTCCTGAAGCTGTTGATTCAATTCTGTTGAATTTTGAGGATCTTCTGCTGCATGTTTATCATCAATTTCCGTATTCATCAGCTTGGTTATATTAGCAAGGGATTTATCAATATCATCAAAAAAAGCCCGCATTTTTTCTTGAGTTTCAACAGAAGCAGCTTCTATGCCCATTGAGTAATTTTCCAGCTTTGTTTTTAACTCTGAATGTAAGTTACTCAGCTTCGCTCGCAATTTTATGATTTTTTCCTGGGTTTGCTCATCAAGTAGATGGATTAATTTTTTAGAAATATCAGCCATTTTTCAACCTACCCATGTGTTTGTTTTTTAATCTATATGTTATTATAACATTTTTTTATCAAGCTGGCATTGAAATGTTTCTTTATTCGTTGTTTCTTATGGGAATTTGTGTTGAAGCCATCACCGGTGCAATCGCTGCCGGAAGGAAGAAAATGGATTTTTTTGGCGTTCTGCTGATTGCAAACATCACCGCCCTCGGCGGCGGTACCGTCAGGGATACTCTATTCAACGCATATCCTGTAACCTGGGTTGCCCATCCTGAGTATCTTTTATACACCACTCTGGCTGCCTTTTTAACTATTTTTCTCGCTCACTCCTTAAGTAAAATCATGCGCCTGTTTTTAGTGCTGGATGCCTTAGGTCTATCTGCCTTTGTGATCATTGGAACACAAAAAATTCTTGATCTGGGACTGCCGCCCTCGGCGGCGATTATCAGCGGCATGATCACCGGTATATGCGGAGGTATGCTCAGGGATATTCTCTGTAATGACATTCCGCTGGTCTTAAGAAAAGAGCTGTATGCCGTTATTGCCCTCGGCGGCTCGATGTTGTTTATCGGCCTGGGTTATTTACATGTTCCAAAAGATCTCGTCATTATTATCACATTGACCAGTATTTTCTGCACCCGGCTTTGGGCTATTTTTTATCATATTGAAATACCAAAATTTGATTACAGTTCCAGCTTGAAAAAACGGGAAAAAAAGAAATAGTGCAGGCGAGTCAGGGAAAGCAGGGCTCACTCCTTTGCTCACTGCCATTAAATTAAGATCATTTTCTTCGGCTACGTCACGCGGCTTGTCCGCGGGATCCAGCGATGTAGAAAGATTCATGGATCCCGCGGACACGCCGCGGGACGTAGGCTCTCTTAACTGAATGGCAGTGACTTCTTTGCTTTGCTCTGGACGAGAAGGAATGTAGCCGAACGGAGCAAGGGTTCTCCTTTGTCTGGCCTGGTGCCGCATCAGGAGAATCCTTTGCTTTGCTCTTGACAACTTTCTTGATTGATTCTCTGTTAAGGTTAAGCTTCTTTAACGGATAAAATCTCAACGGTATCTGTAGGAACGTCCTGATGATAACCATGCGATCCGGTTTTCACCTTGGCGATTTCATCAACCACATCCATTCCGTCTGTCACTTCACCAAACACGCAATAACCATAGCCAGCAGAATTTTCAGCGCTAAAATTTAAAAAGTTATTATCCACCAGGTTAATGAAAAACTGCGCCGTGGCAGAATGCGGATCCTGGGTGCGAGCCATTGCGATAGTGCCTCGCTTGTTGGTTTTACCATTGGCCGCTTCATTTTTGACGGGCGCTTTTGTCTCTTTTTGATCCATATCAGCCGTCATTCCGCCGCCCTGAATCATAAAACCGTTAATCACACGATGAAAAATAGTGTTGTCATAAAAACCATCACGAACATAACTTAAAAAATTCTCCGCTGTTTCCGGAGTGTTTTCAGTATCCAGTTCAATTGTGATGTTTCCTTTGTTTGTTTCAATAATGACCATAAATGCCTCACTCTAAAGCGTTATTTTGAATACAGTCGCGCATTCTATCACAAACGTCATGCAGGACTGAAATATTATGGATACTTGCCAAGGCGGTAAACAACTCGGCTCGCTGCTTGATTAATTCATGAAGAAACGCTCTTGAATAATTGCTGCAGGTATAACAGCTGCAGCCGGGCATGATGGGTGAGTCATCGTCAGCATAACAGGCTTTTTTAATCTGTAACCGTTGCTGAGGGAACGGACTTTCAAATCGTAGCCAATGATTTTCTTCAACGATATCTCCGCAATACAACGCACCATGACGGGCATTCCGGGTTGGAGCAACACAGTCAAACATATCGACGCCCTCTGCAACCACATCCAGCAAATCCTGCGGCGACATGCCCACCCCCATGCTGTAGCGCGGTTTGTTTTCAGGGAGATAAGGTCTGACCCAACTTAATACCTCGCGCGTCAGTTCCATGTTAAAGCCAATGGTTTCACCGCCGATAGCTATTCCGTCGGTTCCGGCGCCTGATATAAACTCGGCACTTTCACATCGTAAATCCTGATAAATTCCTCCCTGGATGATGCCAAACAATGCCTGCGAGTAACCATAAACCGACTGAGGATGCTGCTGATGATAGTCAATGGATTGTCCAAGCCAGCGGTGGGTTCGGGTCATGATCTGACGAACCTCATCTCTTGTACAATCATCCGGCGTACATTGGTCAAAGGCCATAATAATATCAGCACCAATAATTTTCTGGGTTTCCAGTGACATTTCCGGTGTCATATGAATCACGCGCTGGCTTTCAGGCAATTTAAAATGCGCGCCCTCCTCATCAATCCGGCAGATCTCTTTGTTTTTGGAAAGGCTGAAAATCTGGAATCCGCCGCTGTCTGTCAGCATCGGGCCATCCCAGCCCATGAAAGGGTGCATACCGCCGGCTTCACGAATGACATCCATGCCAGGCGCGCAAAGCATATGGTAGGTATTACCGCCTAAAATGATCTGGCTGCCTGCGGCTTTCAATTCTTCAGGCCGCATGTTGTTTACCCCGGCGCGTGTGCCAACGGGCATGAACGCAGGAGTGACAAAACTGCCGTGGGCAGTATGAATTCGGGTAATACGCGCATGGTTAAACGCATGGCGGGCAATAAGTTCGGAACGAAAAGATGATGACATGGGGTACAATATTGAAAAGGGATTATAATAACCGGAAAGTTATTAACATGCCAGCCTTGACTGGCTGATTTTCTTTCACAATGTGTTCTTTTCCGAATTCGCGCGAAGCAGGCGCACGTATAAAATGGCCGCAGCGAGGAACATTCCAATAAAATAAAACAAAGACCAGCCCGGCATGGTCACACCCAACATCCTCCAGCTGACCTTGGCGCAATCGCCAGCCCCCCAAAGCAGTGCATGAATAAGATCCTGAACAGGAAAATATTTCATTAACACTTCCAGACCCGGCATACAGGCCGGTGCATTATCTGCCGGAAGCGATTGAAGCCAAAGCTGCCTTCCGGAAAAATACATGCCAAACACAGAAAACACCATCTGGCCGGCCGTGACCAATATTGCTCTGCCAGTGGCATTGATCCTGATGCCAACCAGAGTGAAAAACAGCAGAAAGAAAATCATAATCCGCTGCATGATACACAAGGGACAAGGCTCCATGCCTTCCGCATACTGAAAATAAAAGGAGACGGCAAGAACCGCCAGCGTAATAAAGGCAAGCAATGCCTGGCTGTTTCTATAAAATCGTTTAGTTATCATGAGGCAACATATACTCTATGGCTTGTTTAATATCTTCTTCAGAACATGACATACAGGTTCCTTTTGGAGGCATGGCATTCAATCCCTTAATCGAGGATGCAACCAGTTCATCCAATGATTTTGCGTCAGTTCTCGGCTTCCAGTCTGCAGCATTACGAAATTTCGGCGCCCCGGCAACACCGGTCTGGTGACAAACAGTACAATATTGTTTGTATGTCGCTTCTCCGGCATCAGCGTCTGTTTTCGCCGCAGGCTCGGCAACCGCTGCAAGCTGCTGTTTTTTCTCATCCCCCTCGACCCTGACCTGACCAACGGGTTTAATGCGTTTTATCACCTGCTCTTTTTCATAAGCATCCAGTGCGTAAGCTGAATGGTTTAAAAAAAGTAAGATTATCAATCCCTTTTTTAACATATCCAGTCTCCAAAAAAATCAGATACTGCCTGCATTCGTCGCAGAGCCTAGTGCTTCATCATCCAGTTTATCCATGTACTGATGGTATGAAAACAACGCTCCATTGGCAACGCCTTCTATTTCCGGCTTAACAAGATAACTATAGTATAAAGGTTCATCAACCACGAGCCGCCGGGCAGAAAATAATTGATATCCATTGGAGTCTGATGAATTGCAAAGCAGGATCTGCTCGCCTTTCGAAATGGCCTGCTGAACAGATGGCGATAGCTTTAACGCCTGAGCGCGTTCAATATCTTTGCTTATCGAAGATTTCTTTTTTGTCAGCAGGATAGATGGCTCGGCATCACCATCCAACAATAAAAAATGGCCTTCGGGATGAATCATGTAATATTCCATAATGTCATTGTTCTGGCAATGAGCATGGAAAAATTCGTTGAAATGTCTTTCTTTCATAAAAGACGGCATGGCAACCGGCAACATTTCCATGATGCGCTCAGATAAGGTCTGAAAATACTCTCGCTGCAGCTCACTAATATTTTTTGTAATCTGCTCGACCACATCAGGGGAAGATTTTTTAACGTAACGATCGATGATACCCTCATTAAAGGCCTGATTCGCTACCGACTCATCTGCTTCGCCGGTCAACAGAATTTTTTTAATGCTGGTGTTGCCAATCCGACGGCAGAACTCAAGCCCCGTCATTTCCGGCATCATATAGTCAATCACGACAACAGAAACATCAGCAAAGCGTTCTGCATGGTAAATTTCTGCATACAAGGGTGCAAGAGATGCCGATGCGGCAGGATGCTTGAAGGGAGACAGGGTTTCAGGATGTTCATTTGCACAACGCGATTTCAGTTGATTTAATTCGTAACGGGTCTTATCAATGCCATCCAGTGCTTCCTTCGCCGAATCAAACAAGCGGTATGCCAGACCCTCATCCAATTGAAGAACGAAATTTAATAAAAAATCTTTACTGTCGTCAATAAAATAAACAGTGCTTGGGAAATAACAGACGGGAACTGAATACTGTTTCATGACTCCTCCTGAGCAGATACTGCTATAAATCCTGGGCTTCGGTAAAAAAAATGCCTACCAACAACACTATAATAACAAAAATATTACAAAAAGCCACATGAACCCGCTGAAAAGCATTATGCCCTCAAACGGACTCAGAAACCAGGCCTTGCAGGGGGTTCATCATTAACAACATTTCCTATTGCGGCACGCTCAAACAATTTCCCAAAACCTCCAATGACCGTTCCCAAAACAGCACCTAAAACACCCATGAATAGAGCAACAGCAACCAGTTCTCGCAAACCATCGGCAGGGTCATCGTGTTTTAATAAAACACCCAAATGATTTAATGATACAAACGCCCCGATTAACGCTCCTCCAGCAGTAAATTGCTGTACTTCCATCAAAAACTCCCTATCAAATTAAGCCACTAAATTAACACAAGCCTAATCACAATGACAAGGGAAACGTCAACTGGAATTCAGTGTATTGCCCTTCTTGAGACTCACACCGAATGCCGCCGCCAAAACATTGCATAATCTGATGACAGAAAGACAGGCCGATGCCGGTTCCCGTGGCTTTTGTGGTGTAAAAGGGATCAAAAAGACGGGCAAGTTCCGCTTTTGACATCCCTTTTCCATTATCTCTGAAATGAAGAATATGACAGCCGTCCTTTTCGCTCACCCAAATGTCAATGTTCCCCCCGGGCTTTCCGGCCAGGACATGAAGAGCATTTTTGAGCAGGTTAAACAATAGATGCTGCGTAAGTAATATGGAACCCTGAAATAAAAAATCTCCCTGCCAATGCACCGTTTCTCGTTCTTTTTCAGATTTAAAAGGATATCGGGCCAACGCCGATTCGATACATTCGGCCATTGAGCAAGGTTCAAGCTGGCAGTGGGTCAGGGCATTTTCTTTTCCGGCATTGATGAGCAGCATATCAATAACTGTGTTGGCGAACTCGACCTCGCGGCTGATTGAATGGCTAAGCTCCGCTAACTGCAGTAAAAATTGTGTTTTGATGGATTTTTCTTTTATCAGTTGCTGGCTGACGGCCAACTGATAGCCCTCTATCAACCGGGGCAAAAATTTCTCCAGTCCCTGCGCCCCGCTTTTGATACTGAGCAATGGCGTTCTGAGCTCATGAGCTATCATGCTGGCGGCAAGCGATACCCCTTTCATTCGCTGCTGCTCAATCAGATTATTTTTAAACCTGAAAACCGATCCGGCCAGGATGACAAAGGTCAGAACCAACGCCATTTCAACATGTGCTTCGCCCAGAACGGGATAAGGCGTCAGCATGTAAAATATCAAAAAAGCCAATCCCCAACCGATGCAAAGGATGAACAATAGACTATACAAATCTACCAGCATCACAAGAACGAAGGTCGAACAAAGCAACGCCATTGCCGAAACCATCGATGCCTGACTCATTAAAAATGAAAAAGCAAAAAAGAAAGAAAAGGCAAAAATTAATGTCAGCAGCCAGTACCAGGGAAGAAATTTTTTAAGTTTCATTGGCCAGAAAGGCGAAAGCAGCAATCCCAGACCCATCAGGCTCATGATAAAGCGCAGAGTTTCATTTTCATACGGTAAAGGAAAGAAAAGCTCAACCCAGCCCCAATACAGGGCAATAAACCCCAGAAATATAATCGCCCCGACCATGAGCAGCTGCCGGGAAACGGATGTCAGGCTTTTCTGCATGGCCTGCTCAAGATAGCTGCCAAACGCTTTTAAATATTGCATAGATCCATTGCTATAAACAGGATTTGAATCATGTTATGATGACAGCATTTTTTCAATAACACCAGTGAACCATGGCAGAAAAAACACTGACAATTGCAACCCGGAAGAGCCCTCTGGCCCTGTGGCAGGCAGAACATATCCGTACTGGACTGAAAGCGCTTCACCCTCATCTGAACATTGAACTGCTGCCGATGAGCACTTCCGGCGATCGTTTTTTAAAAGACAAACTGCTCGTGATGGATGGAAAGGGCATGTTTATAAAAGAACTGGAAGAAGCACTCCTTGATAAACGCGCTGATATTGCTGTCCACTCGATGAAAGATGTCCCGGCTACCTTTCCGAAAGGTTTGAAACTTGCCGCCATCTTAAACCGTGCTTCGCCATATGATGCACTGGTATCAAAAAACTCCTGCAGTTTCGAACAACTCAAACCGGCAGCCGTTATCGGCACATCCAGCCTTCGGCGCCAGTCGCAGCTTCTGGCTGCGCGTCCGGACTTAACCATTAAACTTTTGCGCGGCAACATCCATACCCGTCTTAAAAAACTGGCCGAAGAAAACTATGATGCCATTATTCTGGCTCAAGCCGGTCTTGAACGAATGGGCATGCAGGAGCAAATTACTGAAACGCTTTCGGATGATGTCATGCTGCCGGCCTGCGGTCAGGGCGCGCTGGGCATTGAATGCAGAGAGGATGATGAAGAATGTCTGCAACTTATCGCCCCCCTGCATGACCTTCGCACCGCAGACTGCGTTCTGGCCGAGCGCCGGGTCAATGCGCTTCTGGGCGGAAACTGCCATGTTCCTCTGGCTGTTTTTGCTGAAATCACTGCATCCAATACGATGAGGCTGAGAGCCAAAGTCATGGCAGCCGATGGACATCAGACCATTTTTGCTGAGAAAACGGCTGCGATTGAACACAGTGAGTCCCTTGCCGATGAATGCGCCGCCCTGTTAATAGAAAATGGCGCTGAAACGCTTTTAAAAAACGGACAATGATGAGTAATGCATTAAAGGGAATTTGCCTTTTAAATATCAGACCTGCAGATAGAGGGCAAAAAGACTGGCAGGCGATAGAGAAGGCCGGTGGGGAAATCATTCACTTCCCGATGTTAGAATCAAAGCCGGTTCCAACATCGATTGAAACATTGCCTGAATTATTGAAGTCAGCACAAATCGCCATCTTTGTCAGTCAGGCCGCCGTTGAATATACTTTTTTATTGCTGGAAAAAATGGAACAGTCCTGGCCTGATTCTATCACAAACATTGCAATAGGCTCCAAAACAGCAGACAGCCTGAAAAAAATGGGAGTCAACAAGGTTCTGGCGCCTGAAATTGCCGAAAGCGAACATCTGTTAGAGCTTGCTTGCTTACAAGAGGTTGAAAATCAAACTATACTGTTATTTAGAGGCAAAGAAGGAAGGGCTTTAATTGAGCAGGAACTGTCTCGGCGAAACGCCTGCCTTCATGCCTTCAGGGTTTACGAGAACATCATGCCGCATTACAATGCGGCTGAGATAAAACGGCTCACTGACAACAGCCGTATAAATGTGCTGCTTATTACCAGCGTTCAGGCAATGGAAAATTTGTTTCAAACCATCGGCCCCTCCGCTGGCAACTGGTTGAAAACACTAAACTGTCTGGTCATTTCCGACAGGCTCGCCAAAGAGGCGGAGAACAGGGGTTTACATGTTCGTATGACAAGTCGACCAGAGCAAATTGTCAAGGCGTTAATAAATTTCAATAAGGAATTGAAAATGGCTCAAAAAAACGAGAAAAAAACAGTCCAGAAAACCCCAAAACCTGAAACGCAAAAAACCAACGCCAAAAAGGGCGGCCTGAGCCAGTTTCTCGCCTCGAGCCTGGCGTTTATCGCCTTGTTCACGGCATTCTATACCCTTTGGCTTAATCATGATTTAAGAAGCCAGCTGCAACAACAGCGACAGGGGATTGATAGCCAGCTCTCCCAGGTTCAGCAACAGCAGACCGCACTCAAAGAAAATATGAACGACACAGCCAGCCGGATTCAGAGCCAATCCGCTGAAATCAAACAACAACTGTCTCAGTTTAACCAACAATTGCAACAACGGTTCAAAGAAGGACAGTACAGCAAACGCGACTGGATTTTATTGAAAGCCCGCTATTATCTGGAACTGGCTCAGGTTCATGCGCACTGGAATTCTGAAATCAAAACCACTATCGGCCTGTTGCAGCAAACCGATCAACTGCTTGCCCGTGTAAATGAACAAGGTGTTTTTGAAATCAGGCAAAGCCTGTCCAAGGAACTGAATGCACTGCAAAAATACAAAACTATCGACTATGCCGGCCTGCTTTCAAAGCTGGATGCGGCCAGTGATATGGTCGGTCAGCTTCCTCTTTCAGTCACTTCCCCGTTGAATCAGGAACAAAAAAATGAAAGCTCGCAGGAAGCAAACCATTGGAGACAAAAATTAAAAGACAGCGTCAGCGTGCTGGAAAAAATGGTTGTTGTTCGACGAAATGATCAGGACATCAAGCCCTTATTATCACCTTTGTATGTTGCTGTTGTCCGTCAGGCGATCATCCTCAATCTGCAGGAAGCGCAATGGGCAGTGTTGCAGAATAATGACGCCGTGTATCACCTGACGCTTCAACAGGCCATCGACAGTATTGAAAGTAATTTTGATGCTGACAGCCCGGTGACCGCCCGAGTGACTCAACAACTCAAAATGCTGAACCAACAACAACTGAAACAGGAATTTCCTTCGCTTCAGCAATCACTTCAGCAGCTAAACCAACTGATACAACAACAAAGCCAGACATCCTTTCAGCAACAAGAGGCTACAGCACCATGATTCGTATTCTTTTTATTTTAGCCCTCTTACTCGCCTCCGGATGGGCCGGCATACAGCTCAGCCAGGATCCGGGTTATGTGATCATCGGTTTTAAAGTCTGGACGGTTCAAACAACGCTGTGGTTCGCCCTTTTTGCCCTGATAGCGATTGTTGTTCTGATTTATTGTCTGCTGGGGGCTGTAAAACGGCTGATACGGCTTCCCTGCCGTTTTAAAAAATGGCGCCAAAAACGCCGGGAGCATAAAGCGCAGGAAATCACCCGAAAAGGCTTCATCGAATACAGCGAAGGCTATTGGGCAAAAGCACAAAAACATTTACTGAAAGCCGTACCAGACAGCGATACGCCCTTACTCAATTACCTGACAGCAGCCCGTGCCGCACAAAAAATGGGAGACCATCAACAAAGGGATCAATTCCTAAGGCAGGCTCAGCAAACAACTCCTGAGGCTAAAATCGCCGTAGAACTGACTCAGGCCGAACTGCAAATATCCAATCAGCAGTGGGAGCAGGCGCTGGCGACATTAAGACATTTAAAAGATTTAGCGCCTAATCACCCTTATGTTCTCAAACTGCTGGCAGAACTGTACCAGCAGGTCAGAGACTGGAAACAATTGATTGAGCTTTTGCCGGTATTAAAAAAACATCAGGTATTTGAAGAAAAAAAAATTCGAAGCATTTAAAGAGATGGTCTTCTGTCGAGCATTATCCGAGCTTGTTAAATCCAATCATCAGCATGCTATTGATGAATTCATCGCGAATATGCCGAAAGATTTAGCATATCAGACTGATATCAATACGATTTACATTGACTATCTTATTCAACAACAGAGGGATGCCGAAGCTGAGTCCAGATTACGGCGGCTAATCAAAAAAAATCCAAGTGAAAAATTTATTGAACGTTATAGTCAATGTCATGGAAATTGTCAGGAACAATTGGCTTTTGCTGAAAGCCTGCAAAAGAAAATAAGCCGCTCACCTGCTTTGCTGCTTTGTCTTGGACGATTATCCTGTCAAAATAAATTATGGGGCAAGGCTGAGCATTATCTTGAACAGGCGCTGGAATTGAACCCAACCCCTGCCGTCTATGCTGAATTAGGCAAGCTTTATGAAAAGCTTGATGAATCCGATAAAGCAAAAGAAATGTTCAAACTTGGACTTTTGTCAGCGAACGGACAACCGCATAAAGATGAAGGTTAAATCAAGGGGTTTAAGGATGCAGAACAGATTCCATGGAGTTACCCCAAATTCACTGCAAGATGATGTAAAGCAACCTGAAGTCAGGGTCTGCTGACATTTTAACGAAGACCCTGACCTGATATTGCTAAATTCAAGGGCCATCATTCAGCAGCGTGTTGTTCCTCATCACAAAATTTACAACATCCTCTGGAACCTTAGGCTCCTGTTCCAAACGTCGGTAATAGCGGTCATAAACATGGATACCGGCACTTTTTTTGGAATATACATATCGCAACCCATCCCGGGTAATAACAGCACCGTTATTCCAATTGCCGATAGAAAGAAACTGATGGCCTTTTTGATGGAGTTGAAAAAGATTTAATCCTGAACTGTAATCCGAGGCCTGATTTTGACAGAGCAGCGCTTCCTGCATGAGCGTTGGAGTCCAGTCCGCATGGGAACTGAACGCCTCAATGACAGATGGCTTTCTGCCAGGCCAGTATAATATAAAAGGTACTCTCGCCTGATAATCCGAAAAGCTGTTATTATGCCCCCAGTGATTATTGTTGGACTCATTAAACTCCTCGCCATGATCACTGGTAATCAGCACAATAGTATTTTCAAGAAGCTGCTGCTCCTTAAGGACGCGAATCACTTCTCCAAACAGGCTATCTGTATATCGAATCGACTCTTTATACTGATTAAAATAAGGCAGCCGGTCAGTGTTATTGGTCAACGTAAAATAATTCACCGGCGTCGTATAAGGAAAATAGCTTCGTTTCCACCCCTCAGGCACTTCTGGATGATGCGGTGCATCAAGAAAATAAAACCCGAAAAAAGGCCGGCTTCTATCGACGGATGTTAAACTTTTAATAAGTTCTCCGGTAATCTCGTCGTCTCCGCGCACAGGGCTGATTTTGTCTTTCACTTCAACAAAAGCCGTTTTATCAAACTCTGGCGAACTCAGCGGTGCTGAACCATAGATGAAAAACTGATAGTTCTGCTCTTTCAATTGATGAATAAAGATGCTGCCCTGATGAGTATCAAACGCTTTGAACCAATAGTTTGCCGGCAAACCGTACATTAAACCAAAAAGACCGAAACGGGTGGTGTTTCCGGTACTATAGTGATTCTTAAACACCGTGCTTTGCTTGCTGAATTCAGTGACATTCGGCATAAGTTCTGAATTAAAAACATCATAACGGGTTGTATCAACCAATAACATGAGGACATTTAATGGTTTTTCCCTTTTCCGACAATCCAACGCTTTCCTTGGGTAATGAAAATTGGCATTAACGGCATGAAGATCCTTTGCCCTTGTCTCTCCGGGAGTCAAGCCCATTTTTTTCAAAAGCTTGTTCGCCCTGATTTCCAATGGCCAGGGAATATATTGAGACAAAGAAGTGATATTCGTGTTCTGTCTAAAACTCGCATAACTATATGTCAGGTTAGTTGAAGCGATAACTGTGATTGAAAATAGTGTTATCCATTTAACCGGTCCAAGCGGGATTTTTTTGCTGAGATAACTGGCAACTATCTGAAAGGCTGTTATCAGGAAAATCGCAGCGATGGCATATAAAACAATGGAAGCAGAATGAGGGAAAATATAACTTGCTGCACCACCAAATATAAAATTTAAAACCATACTGTCGATATGGGTATGGTATAAATAGTAGATTTTCAAATCCAGCAACAGGATAATATTAAAACTTGAGAGCAGAATAATTTTAACAACTTCCCCAACACGCTCTCGACTGACGGCGGCTGCCATGGAGGCAATGAAGCACAACGCGCTGTTTAGCAATAAATAATAGCCAAAAATAGCAAATACCAGATAAAAAAGCTGTGCACTTGTGAAGGATTCTTCGCTAAAGGGTATGCTCAATAAATTGATGCAGGTAAAAAGCAAGCTGTTGAGATAGATGTAATTCTGGTTCTTTAGGAAGTTAAAATTTTTCATTGTTCCAGGCAAAAAATGAACTCATTATACCCGTTTGATTTTCCATTTCAACAGATAGACAGGATATCATACTATTTTTTCACAACAGTGAGCGCCATCCAAAAAAGACGTCCTGAAAGTCTTGGGCGAAGAAAACGATAGATGCTTAATGAGGTCTGCTTACCTGCAATGCGGAAGAACTTAATGTCTCCCGCAATGCTTGGCTACCACTTATTTTCAATCACAATTTCATCAAGGGGTAATTGACCGGGCTTTGGCCATGCCGGCTTGGTTCCTTTTCCTATCACAATCATATAAGAGATCACGCATCCTTCTGGCAGATTAATCAGCTTTCCGACCTGCTCATAATCAAAGCCATCCAACGGGCAGGAGTCATACCCCATTTCCTTGGCTGTCAGCATAAGGGTCTGTCCAATGATTCCGCAGGAACGCATGGCTTCATCGCGTTGAACCTGATCTTTTCCTCGATAATACATATCGATGGCAGGAACAATAATATCCTGCGCGTCTTTTGGCGCCTCCTTCCAATATCGCGATGGATTGTCCTGCCAGGAGTTTAAGTCAGCACAAAGAATAAGCAACATGGATGCATCAGTAACCTGCGTCTGATCCCAGGCAGCCTGACGAATGGATTTGCGAAGCGCCTCATCCTTTACATGAACGATACGCCAGTTTTGAATATTAAAAGCTGTCGGCGATTGGATGGCGCAATTTAATAATTTACTTTCTTCTTCTTTTGAAAACCGATGGCTGGCATCATAATGCTTCACTGCCCGTCGCTGGTAAACAGCATCAATTACATTCATAGTCATTCCTTTGGCAAATGTGGAGATTGTTATTATACCCAATCAACTTCGAAATGCTATGTTTCAGGCGACTTGATTTTAAAGAATAAAACATAGCATTTTGAAGTTGATTGGGTATATACCTGAGATGCAGAAAAATTCTATTATGGCTTGAACAGCGCTTGATCTATATAAAGCTTCTTGGTAAATTATTGAACCTTTTATATGCATCGATGAACGCATTCAAACAAAATAATTTATGAACAGCAACGCACACAGTCTCCAACCCGATATTGCCCCTCAACTGCAGGTATCCAGCAGAAAACTGATTTTTATCAGTATGCTTTTTGTCAGTTTCCTGATCATTTCAAATCTGACGGCGTTTAAGATTGTCGAGCTTCATTTCACCGAATCTTTTCACATCAATTTTCCTGCAGCGCTGATTTTTTTTCCATTGACCTATTTTTTTGATGACGTTCTCACAGAAGTGTATGGCTTTAAAATAAGCCGTCTTATCATTTGGAGCGGACTGGTCTGCTGTGCTGTGATAAGCCTTTGCACCTGGATGGCCGTCCAATTACCGGCGTCTGCGGTATGGGATAACAGCACTCATCACGGAGCAAATGCTTATGCCATGGTTTTTCAGGGGTCTTTCCGCGTCTTTTTTGCCTCGCTGACAGCCTATTTTTTTGGCGAATTTATGAACTCCATGATCCTGGCAAAACTGAAAGTAATAACCCGAGGACGATATTTTTCCTTACGCGTGATGGCCAGTTCAATAGTTGGAATAGCGGTTGATACCAGCATCTTCTGTCTTATTGCATTCTGGAACATCCTGCCCCACGCTCTTATCCTTGAACTCATTCTGACCCAGTATATTTTCAAAACAGCGTATGAATTCCTCATGTTGCCTGTTTCTTATGCTTTGGTCAATTATCTCAAAAGAACGGATAACATTGACTATTTTGATAAAAACACATGCTTCAATCCCTTTTCATTAAAATTATCGGACTAAAAAATTTATGCCAACGACTCATGCATTATTTTTCCAATCTCCACAAGATGATAGACCCTCCAGTATAGAAGTCGGTATTGAAGTCACACTGCTATTGGGCCTCAGCTTACTGTTGGCGGATAAATTATATAGAGCCATCACCTTCCAAGACGAAAATCAACCTGGTTCACCGTACTTCCTTGATTTCAGCGCGACATTCCTGTTTTTGACGCTGATCCTGAAAATTATTGAAAATGATCAAGCCGCCTCTTTAGATTCATTAACATTAAGTACCCATTAGGGTCTGTTGACATTTTAGTGGATCTTTCACACAAAATTGCAATTGAATAAACAATGGCTGCTCTGACTTCGCCATTTATCATGATATGAACTATAATCAAAAAGTGTTTATTTTTTATCCATCAAAGGAGTGAGAGATGCGTAATCTTGAACATATCGAAGGCATCGGTTCCCATTATGCCGGCATTCTCAAACAGCATGGAATTGATTCGCTTAACGAATTATTAAGCCACTGCGCCCAACCAAAGGAACGGCAAGCACTGGCAGAGAAAACTGAAATCAGTCCAAAGCTCATTCTAAAATGGGCGAATCAGGCCGATCTCGCCCGGATTAACGGCATTGGCGAGGAATATGGCGAACTGCTTGAGCGTTCTGGTGTTGATACCGTACCAGAACTTGCTCAACGAAACCCCGGGCATTTATTACAAGCGATGCAGCAGCACAATGAGAAAATCAAACGGGTACGCCGTTTACCATCCTTAGCTGATGTCGAGGACTGGGTGAAACAGGCCAAGGATTTACCCAGGGCTTTGTTTTACTGACGGGGTTTATTCAAAGACCTTAAGCTGAATTAACGTTTCCGCCGGTTACTGGTTTTTTTGATACCCAACAGCACCATCAGGCTTCGCGTCACTTCACGCACGATGGTGCGTATAATTTGCCGAAACAAAGTGTTTTTTGAGAGTTCTCCAAGACTGGAACCCGTATCTTTTCGCTCAGCGGTTACAACTTCATTTTCAGGTTCATGCTGCTGACGCTGTTTAAGCCTTTCTGCTGCCGAAGGCTTATCCAGAATGTGTTCGTATTTAGCGGTCAACGGCGATTGGCTGACGATGGCTTCAAGCTCGGCTTCGCTTACAGGCCCCATCCTTGATTGCGGCGCTCTGATACGCGCCTGAACCAACGGCGTGGGTTGGCCTTTTACATTCAATGCAGTAAGCAAACACTCGCCAATACCTAAAGAAGTCAAAAGCGTTTGCGTATCATAATATTCAGATGCCGGAAAATTTTCAGCAATCAATTTAATGGCTTTACGGTCTTTTACCGTGAAGGCTCTGAGTGCATGTTGAATTTTTAAACCCAGTTGCCCCAGAATGGCCTCGGGAATATCATTGGGGCTTTGAGAACAGAAAATCAGTCCTACCCCCTTTGAGCGAATCAGTTTAACAATGGTTTCGATTTTGTTTAAAAGCGCTGTCGAGGCATTATTAAATATCAGATGCGCCTCATCGATAAACATGACAAGCTTTGGCTGTTCGGGATCGCCGATTTCCGGCAGCTGACGGTATAAGTCATTAAGCAAACCCAGCATGAAACTTGAAAAGACCTTTGGTTTTTCCTGAATATCCATCAGCCGCAAGATAGAAAGAAATCCATAATTATGGGCATCCAAACGAAGCAAATCGTGAATATCAAAGCTTGGCTCGGCAAATAATGTATCGCCGCCCTGGCCTTCCAGCTCAATCACTGAACGAAGGATGGCTTTGATAGAGGCTGGACTTATTCCGCCATAGCTGGTTTCTATTTTCGATTTTCCCTCGCCTTGAGCATAAGCCAGCAGGGCTTTTAAATCCTCCAAATCAATCAACAACAAATCATTGTCGGCCGCATATTGAAATAAAATACTCAAAATACTGGTTTGTGTTTCATTAAGATTCAACATTTTGGCCAGCAGGAGCGAACCAAATTCAGTCAAAGTTGTCCTGACCTTCACTCCCGGAGCGTCACCAAGACTCAGAAACTGTACCGGATAGGCCTGCGGCTTGAAATCCAGACCAAGACTTTCCTGACGTGCCAGTATTTTCTCATTCGGCTCCCCGGGCATTGAAAGACCACTTAAATCCCCCTTCATGTCCATCACCAGACAGGGAACGCCTTTCAAGGATAACCGTTCGCAAAGCATTTGAATCGTTTTGGTTTTTCCGGTTCCCGTGGCGCCTGCAATCAAACCATGGCGGTTGAGTGTTTTTAAAGCGATATCCAACGGAATATCCGCGACGGGTTGATTATCCAATATCATGCCGCCAAGACAAAGGCTATCAACATCGATAAGATAATTTTGCTGCATGAGCTGTGTAAATTGACGTTCCATTGTAAATACTCCTTCTGCCTTAAAAGGATAGCCTATTATTCCCCAGTTTGCCCGTATCGAACGAGTGGATTGAAAAGAATATTAAAAGCTGCTTCCTTGTTTATAATACGTTAAAATGCAGAATATCAACTTTAATCAGGCCAGTACCATGATGAAACAACAGAACAAAAAAATAACTGCAATTCTCGGCGCCGGATCCTGGGGTTCGGCGATGGCGATTCATATTGCCCGCGGCGGCTTTCCCGTAATGCTTTGGGGGCATCGGGACTCGCATGTAAAAGCGATGCAGGCAGCCCGGGAAAACGAGCGTTATCTTCCGGGAGTTGAATTTCCTGAGAGCCTCCATGTTTCAAGCTCGCTGGACGAAGTTGTCGGACAGGCTGATGAAATTATCATTGCCGTACCCTCTCATGCATTTACCGAACTGGTCAGCCAGCTTCCCAAGCAGATCAAGGCTATCAGCTGGTTAACCAAGGGCGTTGATCCGACAAGCAAACAACTGCTGTCGGAACGGGCCGTGGAATATTGGGGTTCAGCCATTGAAATGGCGGTCATTACCGGCCCAACCTTTGCAAAGGAAGTTGCGGCAAATTTACCAACGGCGTTAACGATTGTCAGCGGTTCGCCAGCACTCCAGAAACGGTTAATGAAGCTGCTTCATCATAACAATATGCGCCCCTATTTTTTAAGCGATATGGTTGGCGCCCAACTCGCCGGCGCCGTTAAAAATGTGCTGGCTATCGCCTGCGGAATTTCTGACGGCCTTGGTTTTGGAGCCAACGCACGGGCAGCACTGATTACCCGAGGGCTGGCTGAAATGAAGCGCCTTGGCGCAGCCTTGGGCGCAGATGTTAAAACCTTCTCCGGACTGGCAGGCATGGGCGATCTGGTTTTAACCTGCACCGACAATCAATCCCGCAACCGGCGTTTCGGTCTGATGCTGGGTGAAGGGTATTCAGCAGAAGAAGCCGTCGAGAAGATTCAGCAAGTGGTTGAAGGGCAGCATAATGCATCCCAGGTTTGCGAAATTGCCCAAAAACATCAGATAGATATGCCGATAAGCCAGCAGGTTGATGCCATATTAAAAGGTAAAATCAGTGCCATTGAGGCCACCAAAGAACTGATGCAGCGACCCACGCATGAAGAATAACTTGCGGTTTCATCTGCCGGCTTCGGCTTCGCCGACGAATACGCAACTGAAAAAGCATCTTCAAATCGCGGGCTGGAAATCAACCTGTCTGCGAACGCGTGCAGATTTCAAAACAGAGCATCTTGCTTTTGACCCCAAAGCTGCCGAGACATTGGAGTTTAAGCATTTGCTGGCAAAGCTTTGCCGACAACATTGTCCGGAACTCCTTCCGCAAAGCTGGAATATCAATGATGAAAACTGGCCTTTTATCATCAATGAACTTGAACAGTTTTCTTTGAAAAATCCGCAAACAGGCTGGATTTTAAAGCCATCCTTAATGAATAATGGCCAGCACATCCATTTGTTTAAACATGTTCGGGCATTAAAACAACATTATCAGCAAGGGGATCGCATGGGCGGCGAGCATCTGGTTCAACAATACATCGACCCACCTCATTTACTGAAAGGGCCGGAATCAGGACATAAGTACAGTTTGCGGCTCTTTTTGATTCTCAGCAATTTCCAGGGTGCAGGCCTCTACCCGGAAGGTTATTTTAATATTGCATTGAAGCCTTACCCCGGGCAGGGCTTTGATGTTTTGCAGGCTCATTTAACCAATGAGCATTTGAGTCAGGACGGGCAAAACGTAGTACAAATTCCAAGCCGGCAATACCCCATATTTCAAACATTTTATCCACAAATCAAATCCGCCTGTCAATTGCTGGTCAAAGCAATAAAAACTGAGTTCCCGGATGCTTTTTCCACCAACGCAGCTCGGCGGCTTGGATTTTTCGGTGTTGATTTTATGCTCGACCACAGGGAAAAACTCTGGCTGCTGGAAATCAATCATGGCCCCTGTTTCCCGATAGAAGAAAACCACCCCCTCCAGCAACCGCTTTATGATGGTTTCTGGCAAGCAGTGATTAAAGATTTTATCACTCCGCTGGCGTTAAACCGGCCAGCGGAGATGACTGCCTTTGATCTTCTTTAAACTGTGGTATGATGACCGCTTTTCTCCATTGAAGCATTACCTCATGTCGACATTGATTTTTATAGGGCGAAGGCTCTCGATAATCTCTTTTTTCTTAAGCATGGTTGCTCTGCCAGCCCCGGTTTTTGCCGATAACCTAAACCTGCAAAAATTAATGGAACAGCTTGAGAAACGCTATCAGAAAAAAATTGGTGTTGCAGCCATCAATCTAGGCAATCAGCAATCTATTGAATACAGAGCCAATGAATTGTTTCCAATACAAAGTACGTTTAAAGCATTTCTGGTGAGCTATATTCTCAAGCAAAGCATGACAAATCCGGATTTATTAAAGCAAAGGCTGAAAATCAAAAAAGCAGATATTGTAGCCTGGTCGCCAGTAACTGAACAACATATTGGCAATACCATGAGCGTCGAGGAGTTATGCCGGGCGGCAGTGAGTTACAGTGATAATACAGCTACAAATTTACTATTAAAAATATCAGGCGGCTACCAGGGGCTGACAGCTTTCATCCGTCGAATGGGGGATTCATCTTTTCAAATAGCTCATTGGGAACCTTCTCTCAATTCAAATCCAGAGAGCGATAAAGATACTGCAACGCCGGTTTCGATAAGAGATGATCTTGTAAAAATTCTTAAAACAGATCTTCTTGGCTCAACTCAAAGAAAACAGCTGCTTCATTGGATGAAGAACAATACAACCGGCGCTCACCACATTCGTTCAGGCATCGCAAAAAACTGGATAGTTGCCGATAAAACCGGAGCAGGAAACTATGCCGTCGCCAACGACATCGCCATTATCTGGCCACCACATTGCCAACCGATAGTGTTGGCAGTTTATACCCATGGCTATCACAAACAGGATAAAGCGAACAATCAGGTTTTTGCCGAATTGACCCGGCTGGTGATCAAGCATTTTGCAGCAACGGATACCTGCCTATATAATGCGCTCCAGCGTGCTGAGAATTAAATGTTCTTCACTTGATGACAATGAGCCTTTCTCAGCCATTGATTGAAATTCCTTTTAGGGCGTGTCCGGTAACAGCCATTCCTGCCCGGCGATACAATAAAATTATGGCGGTTTTAAGCAGCTTGCGGCCGTGGATATCTATACTTCCGCTTGACTTTAGCGCCAAATCTGGCTATTATGCTCAACTTTAATCCTTTTGGAGTTCAGTGTGAGCAAAAATCGTATTAACAGTTTCAGCTATCAATTAACCGTTTTGAATGAAAAAATCCGAATCGCCAAAAACCTTAAGCGTTGTTTGCAACAAATCGATTCAAGCGCCTCATCGTCATCTGCATCATCTTCTTCTGATGGGGGGAATTTAAGTGAAATTGACGGCTATATAGCGAATATGAGCAAGCTCCGTGAATCTTTAGTAAATAAAAAAGCCGCTCTCTCAGTGATAGAAAGATATAATAAATTAGATAAAAGCAGCATTGATGAAGAAGAATACGATAAATTTATTACAGAATATAACAAGTTGTATTCTGTTGAGGGCAGGGTTAGCTTTGAAACTTATAAAAGCTTGACTCCAGTTGCTAAAGGCAGCTTTTGGACGAAAATCATAGATTCTCTAACTTCATTAACAAAAGATCTTAACTCTGAAGAAATTCCCGTCGAGCTATGTCCACTCTATAAATCGACAGTTAATGCTAGTAAGGATTATATATCTTCCGCTGTAAAGGCTATTACAGAGATATTACCCGAGTTAGATAATTTATCTGAAGAGTGCAAAACAAACATTAATGCCATACTGAAATCGTATGAGCGTAAAACTGATTATATCACTATGCAGCAGGCAACAGCATTATTGGTCTTTCTTCGTGAACTGCAGGGTGATTCTGACAAGCTTGATGATGACGACAGAAAGGCATTTAAGTCGATGTTTGTTCAATACTCATTCGATGAAAAAAACAAGATCGCAGGAAAACTCAAAGAGCTGTTAAAACTGGAACCCAATCTATCATCTCCATATAACACAGCGCTGCTACGTAGCACTTTGATAGTGCTCGGATGTCTGCTTGCTGTTGCTGTCTGTGCGGTCTTAATTGCTGGCACAATCTACATAGGAGTTACTGGCTTTCAAATGGAGGCACATCCGCAAGCAGGGGATGATGGAAGAATCGCGTTTTTTATCCCAGGGTTAATCGTTTCAGTATTGGCAGCTTGGCTCGGCGTGGCTGCAGCTATAGGTACGATTTGCGCACCTATTCATGAGTTTCGGAATGCTGGAAAACAGGCTCAAGAAAACCAGTCCTATGTCTCTGCGTTCAAAATCAAAGCTCAAGAAACCTTGGTTCAACTTGCGCAATTTGGCGAGGGTTGCCCGGATTTCCATGCAGACAGGATTTCTGACCTACAACGCTATCAGAATTTGGATAAAGACGATAGGATTGATCGTTCGCCGAATTTCTTTCAGCCAGCTGTAGATTCAATACGTGAGACATCAGCCAACTTAAAAATTGCGGAGACTGTTTACAATCAATTAGATGAACATCGTAAAACAATGGAGAAAGAAAACGCTGATAATGCGGTTATCGCTTCAATGGCATCGTCTTCAATGGCATCGCAATGAGATAAAAATTTCAGTCTGTTTAAGAGAATGTCCTCTCTCCCGTGAATTGAAGATCATTTTGCGCTAGAGAGGTTTTTTTTTGTGGATTTCAGATTGTTTGTTGAGAGAATATTGCAGAGGGGTAAACCTTGATGCGCTGCGCTTATCAAGGCTACGGCCCAGCCAATCCGGTTTTGCGCCTTCAAAAGAAGGTGTTTTTAAAATTTTTCAATGGGTTAAAATTTCAACCCCGTAAATTATACGGTAACTTTCTTTCATTAATGCAAGTATAATGGTGCGAACTTAATACCAGCCCAAAAAGTTCAAACGCATCTCAGTATAATTTTATTTTCACAAATGATGGGGTTAAAAATGATAAATTATCGTCAATTTTTGAAATTCGAAAACGAACTAAGACAAATTATCCAAAAGAATAAAACTTACAATGAATCAAACGATTCTGATGAAATCGTGGCGTTTTTAGAACGCATGAAAAGCGTATCAAATGAGCACAGCACAGGGTTATGGCGAATATTTATAGACTATTTAAAAAAAGAATATCGCAAAAAATTTGAGCCTGAAAGAGCAAATGCGATTTTGCCGCTCGACAGTTTGACGAAGACGTTTGTCGAAGCGCTTGAAAATAATAATATTCATAAGATAATTAGGGAAAACATCAGTATTTTCAAAGAACACCTGGAAAAAATGAATGAAAACCTTCAGCTACTACAAATGATTAATTTAGCTAATAATGATCACTATAAAGAAGAAGCTGCAAAAATAGAAGAAATGTGTCAAAGTGCAAAACAGACAAAAGCTGACTTGGAAAATGATCTTAAACAGTGTTACGACGAAAACCTGCGCCAGTTTATTATTATTCGTATGGCAGACATTGATCATATATTAAAAAACATTTCACAGGAACACCAGATCTTTGTCATGGACGATTTTACCAGTAAGTTGCTTAAAAAATTAAAAAATGGAAATTGCCCGGACAGTTTAAAAGATATCGTGGAAAAGTATCATGAATCATTTGCAGATAAGCTTTTAAATGTATTGGACATGAATACGAGTGTCTTCCTTGAAGTCAACAGGTTGTTTAAAGACATCCTGACCTGTCTTTTGATAGTCAAACTCAAAAGACAACTTGGCGAGCTGGACGATGAAATTTTAAATCTGCATGATGACCGGGTAAAACACATTATTGATGAAATAGAAAAAACGGAAAACGAACATTTTAGTGGAGACATCCAGGAGCTGTTATTTAAAGCAATTGATGTTGGGTTGGATTCATCTCTCAAAGAATTCACTGAAAACAGGCATGGAATGTTTGCAAATTCCAGCACTTATCAGCTGTCTGCTTCGGAATTAACTGAAATGAACGCAAGCCATGACAGTTGCGTCGCTGCTTCCTCCAGCTGCTGAGCCTTGCATTGCTAAAGAACTGACAGGCGCAGTTTCATTGATCTGCGTCTGTCTTAAAAGCTACACGGAGTTCATAAAAACCACCTTGACCAACGCTTCTCTGTTCTATCAGAGATCTTTCATACTTTTTTTTGAATGATTGATATTAACGACCTTTGACAATTTTGGAGAATGCATCTGAATAATAACTGGTTCTTCATTAGTCCACATAAAAACAGCCATATTTGCAGGGATACTAAAAAAGCTGCCTTGTGGAAGTTTATATCCTTTTGCCTGATTGTTAAATTTCGTTCCAGAGTTGATGTATAAGGTTCCAGAAAGAACCGTCAGGTAAATTTCCCCTGTTTGATAAAAAGGATTCACTTTAAAATTTGCGGGAAACTTAACTCTTACCGTGTAAGGCCCACCATCAGGCTTCATATACATGACACTATCATGCGCACCTTTATCAAATAATTGGGGGTTTCCCCACTTTAGTTGATCTGGCGTTTTAAAGTATTTCGTCAGATCGTTAGTGATTGTGACGTTTGAGGCAAATAATGATGAAAAAGAAAAAAAATTGATGATGAATATGAAAAGGAATTTGTTTTTCATGCTCTCTCCTGTGATTGAATCGATTTGATCTTAACGGTCTGAATTTTCATTTGTTTAAAAAGATTAGCTCAGATCATTTCATTTATCCATGAATTAGCCACGACCTTTTAATTCAGATCGTGGCTTTAAATTAGATATTATAAATCGATGTTAACCAGTCTTTTGCTGCCTGACTAACTTTTTTATCAGTTAAGACAAAACTTGAAACAATGGATTTTCTATCGACCTGCTCACCACATATTTCGTCCATCAGCGACTCCCAATGTTGCAGCAGTTCTGATGAAGGGATATTGCCAACCTTATCCAAAATGGAATAAGCGCGTTGTTTTAAATATGCGTTCATCGCTTTATCCATCCACGCTACCAGTTCTGGAGTCAAACCATGGTCTGAAAGCCCTTTCCCTTCTGCAAAACCCTGTTCGAATTTCTTTGTACGAAGGTGGGCATATTTTCTGCCATAAACATGATTGACCCAGTCCATCAACTGCTTTCCTAACTCAATACCTCGTTCAGATTCAGGGCTTTCCTGCAGCGAATTTTTGAATTTTTCCAGCAAATCAAACCAGGTTTTCTTAAATGCCTCTTCCTTTTCAGGGGTTGCGTTTGATTTCAATGCTGATTCAAATTCTGCATATTCCTTCAGTTCTTCCGGTGTAAAAATTTCTTTTACCCATGCATCTTCAATAAATTGTGTCATTTTATATACCTCTATTAATTCTATTACTTTTTTCCAGGGAATCGATTTTTCAGGGCTACAATCCAGCGATATGCGGTCTAAAATGGCACTTGCTTCCAATAATGATTCAGCTTTTTCCTTTAAAAACCTTGATTGCAGGAAAAGGTTATCGGCCAGGTTATCATCTTTGTTCAGCAATTGTTTGATTTGAGCCAGCTCAAACCCAAAAAATTTTAGCGCAATAATCTGCTGCAGCCTTGATAAATCTTTTTCAGAGTAAAGGCGATAATTGTTATCCAGTCGCAAACTGGGTTTCAGCAAACCAATTTTGTCATAATGGTGCAGCGTACGTACCGACACCTGAGCAAGCTTTGCCAACTCTTTTGCGTACCATTGTTTCATCGTTCTTTCCTCCTTGTTTCCAAGGTTAGTGTATGACGCAACGTCATAGTCAAGCGGTTTATTTAAGTATTTTTTATTTTCTGTTATAAATCAAATTTGATTCATGATGAGCCGATATTGACCTTACAAACGATAAAAATCCAGGACATTGATTTGTTGTAAAAAATCTTCATCATGTGAAATCACAATCATTGGCCCAGGATAATCCTTCAAACATTGAATCACATGAGCTTTTGTCGTGATGTCCAGATTATTGCTCACCTCATCAAGAATCAATAACCTGGGCGGTTGGGCGGCGATTCGGGCTAAAGACAAACGGGCTTTTTCTCCTCCTGATAGACTGCTTACGGGCTGATTCACGACAGCATTTGATTTAAACAAAAAATCATTAAGATGTGAGCGAAGTTGTTGATGCGACCAATCCGGCCTTAACGATTCAAGTGTTGATAATACAGTCTTATCCGATGACAATTGATGATAGTGTTGATCCAAATACCCTATATCATTAGGTTGGGGAGCCAGCCATTCTCCATGTTTTATCACGCCGGAATCATTCATGATTGCTTTCAGCAGCGTTGACTTTCCACAACCATTAGCACCAGTAATGGCCATCCGGCCTTGTCCTGATACCTGCAAATTGATCTTATGGTTGAGCATATTACCTTCATAACCGATCACGCCATTTTTGATAGCAAGCACCGATTTATTGGATATGTTTCCCGGGGAAAAATAAAATTTGGGCTCTATCTGCTCAATGGTCTCCAGAGTTTTCATCTCAGCAAGAACATCTTCACGCTTTTCCCTGATTTGCTTTCCTTTCCTGCCGGCTGTTGCTGATGCGCGGTGCATTTTGGCATGAGAGACAATGGTTGGCCATTTACGGTTTTCCAGCGATTTATTACCCATTGCTTTGGAGCTTTTCGCCCTTGTCTGTTCAGCCATTAACTTTTGATGGGCATCTTTCTTCTCTTTTTTTAACTGCGTTAATTGTTGGTTCAGCCGTGTCCGTTTAATTTCTTTTTCACGAAGAAAATCCTCATAACGCCCATTGAATACTTCAATGTTTTGGTTATGAATAAACCACAGACTATCTGGAACAGTAGACAACAATTGCTCATCATGTGAAGCCATCAAAAGCGTGCCATGATAATGCTGCAAAAATCTTAGCAACTGTTTTCGGTTATCTGTATCCAGATGATTCGTAGGTTCATCAAGAATTAATAAATCTGGATGGCAGGACAAGGCCTCAGACAAGGCTTTTTGAAATCGCTCCGCACCGCTCAGCCCATCAAATTTGTCTTGAATTTGTGGAACATAGCCTATCGTTACCCCTCGTTCAAACAGAATGGAGTCGCCATGAGTAGAACCACCCCCTGCCATCAAACGCAACAGGCTGGTTTTTCCACAGCCATTATCACCAATGAGCGCAATCCGCTGACCGGGGTAAATCGTTGCGTCAAAAGACTCGAAACAAATTTTTTCAGGATAAATTAAAGATAATTGGTGAATCGAACAAAGTATCGACATCAGTGACCTCTACAATAAAATTAAGCTGGCGTTAAAAAACGCACCGATAGTTTATTAAGAGAAATTACGCACTGGAGTCGAGACCTCGTTTTTATTGAAAGAATGCATCATAACTTATATGATTTATTTTATGCAAATTTATTTTATTTTAAACCAATAATGCCTTTATTTATCAACTTTATGATTGTTAATTAATCAGCCCTTCAACAGGCTATAAATTGTCAATTCAGAACAGGTTTGAAACCCTAAGGATTGATCCAAGTGGGCAGCCATGGGCGTAGCCTGTAGCGTTCCATGGGTATAACCTAGCGAATGGGCATAATTAAATCGGGTTTTATGTATAGCCTCTCCAATCCCCTTTCGCCTGTATTCAGGTAATACGGCCAGATTATAAAAACCTGCTGAGGATGGGTGTAGATAGATGGTTCCCGAACCAATGGCATTATTGTTTTCATATACAACAAAATGAGCAAAGGACTCTGGTTGCCGCTCTAAACAACTGCGATAGAGATCCGCATCGTTTTTATTCAAGCCAAAACAGTTGGCCACCGGAATTATCCAGTCACCCAGATCGCAGCCATCTTCAACCCGTCTAATCTCTATGCCATCAGGTAAATGAACAAGCACTTCCTCATCCAGAGATTTGACCATAACCGGAACCTTTTCCAGGAGAACCTCACCTTTTACATCTCGAAGATCAATTTGCTCGTTGCAAAAATCAATTAACCAAAGACTATGTGGACAAGGACTTTGCACCAAACCTGTGCTGCTTGCGTTTTCTTTAACAAAAACCGGATTAAATAAGGCGTTGCTTGAACCTGTTGAGCAAATGATAAACGGCTCATCATCTTTTACTTTATCAAAGGACTTGGACAAGGTCTTCCAATAAGAAATTAAATTTTCATAGCTCAATGTTTGCAGCTTATTCATCATCAACACCCCGAATATCTTTATGGACAGATATTATCAATCAATTTTTCAGAAATGATTACCAGTAAAATTACGGGGTTTGTCAGCTCCTGCCTCATTCAGAATATGATATTTTTTTTGATGCGATAATCACACTATAGTTTATTTAGTGTGATTATCGAGGGAACATGTCTTTAGGAGTTAAACACATATCAAGATCAAACAAATACATAAATTCAGTTTCCAGAACTTGGTAAATACCAAAAACTTTATCAAGGCCAAAATATTCTGGTCTAAATACATCCTCGTTATCTGCCGGTGCGCTACTGGCTTGGGATGAGAATAACGAACTGGAAGCCAAGGTTGATGAGGCAGCCTGGGCATTTTCAGTTTCTTGTAATTGAGCAGAGTTTTCTTTCCTGCCATCATATACTTTTCTAAATATGCCTATTCTTGGGTATATTGCAGCTATTTTGCTGCGCATTTCGTTATATTCAATCTCAAGCTGTTGTGCTTGAACCGCGGTATAAATTGCGCCAGTTCTTGCATCAATAGCCAATGATGCAGGTTCAACAGAAGGGATGTTTATCTCTGCTGTATTTATTTTAAATCCAAGTGTGCGTAATGTTTTAACCGCAAGAAAACACAAATCGTTCGAGTCAATCTTCCTTCCATATAGATGGACATCAGATGTTTCAGGGTTAAATTGTTTAATAACATGTTCAAATGGCTTCAAGTCAGTGCTTGCATCAATTTGAGTCAGAAAAGAAGTTTCCGATGATTTATCATAGATAGCAATGATCAAACATGGACCCTCTCCTATTGTGCCAATAATGGGCTTACTTGACGTGCTTGAGGTGATGGCATACTCGTCCATCACAAGACCCAACGCAGTTTTTGACTCAAAACAAGCTTGCTCTACTGATTGCATAGAGGGTTTAATACTGGCAAGATGCTCCTTTATTTCGCTTAGATCCTGTTGTTGTTTTTTTTCTGCGTCAATGATCTGATGAAAGGTTTTAATCTCATCCTGATCCATTGGACAACTGAATATCCTGTTATTACCAACATGAAATATGCAGGTATATTCAGCATCCTCTTCTCCAAATTTATTAACTTCCCATTGCTTATTAAAAGCCACTCTATAACTTACTGTCGTTCCCAAAAAACACAGTTTTCCAACTTTATTGACGTTAAATGGATTCCTGGTGTCGAAGACATTGGCAAAAATACTGGCAAAACTATTTTTAAACATAAGGTTCCCTTCAAATTTAGGTTAGCGTTTTAGGGCATGACATCAATGATCAATCCAAGCAGGTATTTTTAATGATTATTTGCTCAGCATGTTACGCTATTTTAGGACGGCAAAATATTGTACTTTTGTACAATATGGCCAATAGGATGTATCCAGCCTCACAAAAGCAGGCTTACGAAAATCTCAGAAAAAAAACCAAAATGTTAAATAAAACGATATTCATCCTCAATAAGAACTGGAGGCAATGCTGCTGGCCGCTTCTGTTTCCTGTTGTTGCTGCGTCCATTTGACAAATTCCTGCCAAAGCTCTTCCATGGAATGATCCGGCTGAATTAGGGCTCCCCCCATTGATTGGTAGTAAGAAACTGACCCAGCGATGCCCTTCGCTCCAAAAAATGCTCTCGGAAGATAATCTGGAACCCGATCAGGATGCTGTGAAAGTGTTTTTTGACAAAAGAAACGAAGACTATAGGGTTTTTCTTGCTTAGCATGCTCAAAAGCCTTAATTTTCTTTGTTGAGTCTAAATAAAGCACCTTAAGTGATTCATCAAGGCCGGCAAGCCTTTCTTCCGAGACAAAGGCACCATTCAATTGAAGAAGAAAAAACGCTTTCATATTTTGCGAAAAAACAGCATCTTCAACCGGAATTTGAGAGTCCAGGTATGCTCTCTTTTGTGAAATTATTTCCAATAGAACGCCACCTCCGAATCGTTCAATGATATCGGCTTTCTGTCTTGGCTCAAATTTATTCATCATGCTAAGCAACGGCATAACAAACTGAGGTTGATGCCAAACGATAATTTGCAATACATTCTTCCCTTCGTAATTGAGCAGTTTCAATACCTCAACCTGCCTATCAAAATCCATCGTTTCAATGCTCTCCAACATGGGATAAAATGCATCAGGATAATTTCTGGCAGCGAGCATCAACGGGTTTTCTTCCTGACAGAGAGAGTTGCAGAGTGATTGAAAGAGTGGACGTTCTGCAGGTAAATCCTTAAATATTTCCTTGTATTGAATATCCATTGGAAAGCTGGGGAAAAATCTCGGGAGAGCATCAAATATTAGTTGAAATGCCTTATCTTGATTTTCCTTCACGCCTTTACCAAAAAAATAAATCTTAGATATCTCAATAATATTGATAATATTACCCAACTCATAGCCCTGGCGATATAACCTGATTACATCAGTAGGTTTTTTGTCGGAAGTCTTTGCCCACGCTTCCAAGGATGAAAGATATCTAAAATCAACGGCAAACTTTAACAGTCTGACGGCAAATTGTTTGCTTAAAAATTTTCCATGATTATCAACAGAGTTAGAAAGCTCTGAAGGCCCATACATTGCCAAAAAAGCTGTAGCTAACACATTTCCAAGCATGCTCGCATTGATGATGAGCGGCCAGATGCGATCGTAGTTCAATTCTAAACTAATAACACCTTTTTTTTTACAAAAAGCATGGTGATACATGGCAACTGGTTCACCCAATGCGCTTGCTTCTTCCAGCAATTTGGCTGCTGTCTTTCTCCCCTCCCCCCGGCGAAGAGCAGGTAATTCCACATACATCACTGCTTGAAAACTCATCGCAATAACAAGCCCTTTCTGCTGTGCCTTCTGAAAAAACATCTCCGCATTTTCAAGGTTTCGTTCAACTCCAAGTCCATATTGAAAAATTAACCCTTGAAGCGCATAGGCTTCTGGTGACTCCTGCTCTAGCTGTTGTTCAATCTGAGTCATTAAGTCATTTAATCCACTCTGCGTTTCACGTGGATATACTGCAACAAGGCGGACAAAGTTATAGTATCGCTGGAAATTACTGGACAGCATCTGTTCGCCCAGCTGCAATACAATACTGTTTTTATCCGAACCAAACAGATCAACCTTTTTTTCTTTCTTTTTAGGTGGGAAGCTTGCAGAACTGCTCGAGGCGGCAGAGCTTGATGCAGATGAGCAGGCTTTTTCCTGTGATTCAACAGAGAGGTAGGCATGCTCGATGATTTTTTTAAGCATCTCGTTTTTGCAATCCAACACCATGTCATTTGCAGTTTGATTTTTCTTATTTCGATGCTGTAACAGCTCTGGTTTGTTTTCTTCATCAATAGCATTCAAAACATGAATCACTGCATTTTGCTGCTGCAATATAGCCCGCATTAATGCATTGTTTCCATCATCATCCTCCGACAGCAATTCCTCGCGAAAACTGGCAATAATTGGAGCGAGTTCAGGTTTAGAATAAGCCTCATCAATAATTAATAATTGATTGATTAACCCAACAAATATCAACAGTGGATTATCTTCCGTTCTGGCTTGATTGGTTATCAATAAAAAGTCCCTGACTATACGCTTATGGAAAGATCTCTCATGGAAAAATCTTTTGACTGTTTTTTGTGTGTAGTAAGTTGTAAGCTCGCTTATTGCAGCTTCACACAAGTTGCGGTCAAAGGATAAATTTTTCATGATATTTAATGCTCAGCAAAGGAAAAAAACATAGTATATCAGGTCACAACCTGTTTAACGTATTTTCTGCTTTGAATGGACGAGTTAACGTCGGGGTTACTAAGCATTCTTTATTAAAGATTTTGACATGGCTGAATGACAGCCATTCAACGTTACTATGACCTATCATCAAATCTTCCTTTAGCGACTTAATTTCTCTGTCGCGAATCGTTAGAGATCAGGACTTTCAAAGCTGCGAGTATTATTTTTACTGAAATAATTTACCATACTGCTGGGTAGGTTAGATTGGGGGGTACTTATAAGCAACTAGCTGGGATGGAAAAGATGCAGGAATATGACTATTTGTATTGTTTATGCTAAAAAAAGTTGGCTTTTGACCAACATTAAGCGTCTGATTTAAAGCTTTATTTGCTGCAGCCAAGGCTTCAATTACTTCCAGATGGCCATTTTTCGCTGCGATAAAAGCAGGAGTTGTGCCATCATTCTTTGCTTTATTTAAATCTGCACCGGCTGCATGTAAGGCTTTAATCACATCCACATGCCCCATGTACGCTGCTACAAAAGCTGGCGTTGCGCCATTTTTGTTTGCTTGATTTAAATCTGCACCGGCTTCATGCAAGGCGTTAATCACCTCCACATGACCCTTTTGCGCTGCAATAAAAGCAGGCGTTGTGCCATTTTTGTTTGCTTGATATAAATCCGCACCGGCTTCATGCAAGGCTTTAATCACGCCCACATGCCCCATGTGCGCTGCAACATAAGCAGGCGTTACGCCATTATTCATCGCTAGATTTAAATCTGCACCGGCTTTATGCAAGGCGTTAACCACCTCCACATGACCCTTTTGCGCTGCGATATAAGCTGGCGTTACGCCATTTTTGTTTGCTTGATTTAAATCCGCACCGGCTTCATGCAAGGCTTCAATCACGCGCAGATGACCATTTTCCGCTGCAATAAAAGCAGGCGTTACTCCATCCTCTTCCGCCAGATATAAATCCGCGCCGGCCTCATGCAGGGCTTTAATCACCTCCACATGGCCATTGTCAGCTGCAATATAAGCGGGCGTTGCGCCACCATTCGTCACTTGATTTAAGTCCGCACCGGCTTCATGCAAAGCTACAATCACGCCCAGATGACCATTTTGCGCTGCGATATAAGCTGGCGTTACGCCATTTTTATTTGCTTGATTTAAATCCGAACCGGCTTTATGCAAGGCGTTAATCACCTCATCATGACCATTTTCCGCTGCTATAAAAGCAGGCGTTGCGCCATCATTCAGCGCTTGATTTAAATCCGCACCGGCCTCATGCAGGGCTTTAATCACCTCCACATGGCCATTGTCAGCTGCAATATAAGCGGGCGTTGCGCCACCATTCGTCACTTGATTTAAGTCCGCACCGGCTTCATGCAAAGCTACAATCACGCCCAGATGACCATTTTGCGCTGCGATATAAGCTGGCGTTACGCCATTTTTATTTGCTTGATTTAAATCCGAACCGGCTTTATGCAAGGCGTTAATCACCTCATCATGACCATTTTCCGCTGCTATAAAAGCAGGCGTTGCGCCATCATTCAGCGCTTGATTTAAATCCGCACCGGCTTCATGCAAGGCTTTAATCACCTCCGCATGACCATTTTGCGCTGCGATAAAAGCTGGCGTTGCGCCATTTTTATTTGCTAGATTTAAATTCGCCCGGGCTTGAATCAAGACTTCAATCACGCCCAGATGACCCATATGCGCTGCGATATAAGCTGGCGTTGCGCCATCATTCAGCGCTTGATTTAAATTCACACCGGCTTTAATCAAAGCCGTAATCACCGCTGCATCACCTTGTGTCGCTGCTATGTATAGCCAAGAACCACCAAAAGCGTCATATTGACTTGCTTTAAAACTTGTCACCTCATGTATTTTTTGGAAAATAGGCGTTTGATTTACAAGTTGAAGAAGAGAATTGGGTTGATTCTTTGTCTGTAATTCTTCCGTTAAAAGCACTGCATACTCAGACCCATTGAAATTAAATGCTCTTATTATTCTTTCAGCCAGTAAATAGGGGTCGCTTTTAAATTGCTGATAGGGTAACTGGTTGGCATCAATCAAATACCAGCACCTTTCTTTTTTACTGTAACAGACACTAATAGTGTGATTTACACTTGACAATAACAGTGCTATGGATTGCCGGGATTGGGATAAGGACTCAATACAATTCAAATAACTGACAAGATCTTCTTTAGAATATACTCCAGATAGTGAGCTTTTATGGTTAACAAATGCTCGATTGTCTTTATCTTCCAGGACTGTCGGGCAAACCAGTTCAAAGGCTGGGTAATTTTTTTGAGTGGGATGTCTGTTTGAAAATAAGTGAGGAAACTGTTCTGGTGATTGATGAAGTAGCAACCCATCAAAAAATGCAAATATATCAGTAGAGTTTTTTAAATTGACTTGTTGGGTTTGGTTTTTGCTGAATCGAGAAATAGTGCGAAGTCTTGAGGCAAACTCTTCTAATTCACCACAAATGAATGCTGTCGCCCCCATTATTGCCATACCATGACACATACCCCTATCATCTGGCTCATATCCCAGCCTTTTCATGCTATTTATAAACCAATTTTGCCCAATAGGAATATACTCTTCTGTTTTTTCACCAGCCATGTAATACCTCCGCCGACAATCAAAATGCCCCTACCGCATAAAAATTCCTCTTTCTTTTGATAGCGGTTACAGAAATTAATAGTAAATTGGGCTTGAGTTTAATCAATATTTGTTTTTTATTTCACCGTAAAATTACCGGGGGCTACACACACTGCCATTAAGTTAAGACCATTCTCTTCGCCTACGTCCCGCGGCTTGTCCGCGGGATCCAGCGATGTAGAAAGATTCATGGATCCCGCGGACGAGCCGCGGGACGTAGGCTATCTTAACTTAATGGCAGTGGGGGCTACACACAGGTCCTGACCAAATCAACTGATTGAAAAATGGGAATTGTACAGTAATTAGCTATAACATGGTCAGTTAAGTTTTATGAGCCAGATTCAAAAAACGATACCCATACCGCCTTAAACTCAGATTATTTTTCCAGCCCCCTGACTCCGACCAGTACCATTTCCATTTAATTCTGTAAGGTGAGCTGATTCATTTTTAAAGTCAGCAACGGCCATTTCCTTCTCATTTTTTTAATTCATTGAGTTCAGTGACTTCAAAATTTCGAGCACCAGTAAGTGTATTCGTATTGATTATGCCAAAAAAGGTTGGCTTTGAGCTAATGTTAAATGTTTGACTTAAAGCCTTGTTTGCTGCAGCCAAGGCTGCAGTCACGTCCACATGACCCTTTTGCGCTGCGATAAAAGCTGGCGTTGCTCCGTCATTCCTCGCTTGATTTAAATCCGCACCGGCTTCATGCAAGGCGTTAATCACGTCCACATGACCATTTTGTGCTGCGATAAAAGCAGGCGTTGCACCATCATTCAGCGCTAGATTCAAATCCGCACCGGCTTGAGCCAGGGCTTTAATCACGTCCAGATGACCCATTTGCGCTGCGATAAAAGCTGGCGTTGCGCCATTCTCTTTCGCTAGATTTAAGTCCGCACCGGCTTCATGCAAGGCGTTAATCACCTCCACATGGCCATTTTGCGCTGCTATATAAGCAGGTGTTGCGCCATTTTCTTTCGCTTGATTTAAATCCGCACCGGCTTCATGCAAGGCCTTAATCACCTCCTCATGCCCATTTTGTGCTGCTATATAAGCAGGTGTTGCGCCATTTTCTTTCGCTTGATTTAAATCCGCACCGGCTTCATGCAAGGCGTTAATCACCTCCGCATGGCCATTTTCCGCTGCTATATAAGCAGGCGTTGCGCCGTCATTCAGCGCTTGATTTAAATCCGCACCGGCTTCATGCAAGGCCTTAATCACCTCCACATGCCCATTTTGCGCTGCGATAAAAGCAGGCGTTGCGCCATTTTTGTTTGCTAGATTTAAATCCGCACCGACTTGAATCAAAGCCGTAATCACTGCTGCATGGCCTTGTGCCGCTGCCATGTATAACCAAGAGCCACCCAAAGCGTCATATTGACTTG